>ERZ1026888.52-NODE-52-length-67864-cov-13.780383_pt1 | contig 67864 bp, 60 predicted proteins | sample MGYA00380174_ERZ1026888 | MGnify/ENA primary metagenome ERZ1026888 (study PRJEB33269, sample SAMEA4719810) | human gut metagenome | biome: human-associated habitat; feature: organic feature; material: feces | place: Cameroon | collected 2013-10 ...
AGCCTTTTTTATGCAATAAATTCAAACTCGAAGTCTAAATCCGAAACTTGAGTAATAATAAAATGTACTTTTGTATCGTTATTAATGTAACACACGTATTACATTGGATAAATTATGAAGAACCTTCTATACATAGTGTTCAGCTTTATTATGCTTTGTGCGTTGTGTACAAGCATTAACAGCTATCGCAGAACAGAATACATGATAGCCCAGGATGTGGATCAGGCATTGAAGCAAGTTCTTGTGAAAATGCCCGACAATGTGGTTACCACGGACACCATACGCTGTTACCGCAACTGTCTCACCATTGCCAAATTGAAAGATACGGCAGGTATTGCCATGCGTACCGTACGCAGAGGTGGATGTTGGGAGACCAAGATGGTGGCAGAGGCAAATTGCAGCTTTGCTACGACTTTCATGATGTCCGATCAAAAAGCTTCGGGCTCTCTTTTCGTGTTTGGTGCATTGTGGTTGTTGGGGAGCTTGTGGTATGTAAGAAGGAATAAGCCAGAGTTGATAGTTCAAGGTTTGGCGTACGGAGGTATTGTGTTCCATGATGATAAATTTATGACCGTATCGGGTGAGGAGATTCGTCTTACTCCTATGCAACACTCCTTGCTTAAAATTTTCATAACGACAGATACCCATACGTTATCGAAACAGGAGATTTGCGACCGACTATGGCCTAAGAAACCTGATGCAAGCGATACGCTTTATACGCTAATTAGACGTATAAAACCTATCATAGAAACACATAGCACCCTGAAAATCGAATCGGATCGGGGTAAGAGTTATAGTCTGAAACTCAGATAGATAGGTTCGTTGTCAGTCGCTTGTCAGGGAAATGTCAGGGAAATGTCAGACTAAATAACAGGCTTTCTTGTAAAGAGGATGTAATTTTGCGCCATAAAACAAAAAATGGCGCAAAATGAAACGATTAGCTACAATTTCAATTATTCTAACTTCTGCATTCTGTGCTTACGCTCAGAATGTGGACAAGACCGTCACGCTTGATGAAGTAACGGTAAAAGCCGCTAAGGTAGTGAACAAGCCTGACGGCATGCTCGTCTATCCTACCGACGCACAGAAGCAGGCTTCAAACAATGGCTACAGCATTCTTGAGAAACTCACACTTGCCAATATTCGTATTGACAACATCAACCATACTATTACCGCTATTGATAACAGGGGTAGCGTTCAACTTCGGGTAAATGGCATTGTTGTAGGCAAACAGGAAATGTTGGCGCTTAATCCAAAAGATATTGCCAAGATTGACTTTATAAACAACCCCGGCGTTCGTTATGACGAAAGCATTGGCTATGTGATTGATATAGTTACACGCAGGAGCGAGAGCGGTTATACTATTGGCACGGACGTAACTTCGGCTCTTACCACCCTGCAAGGCGACGGCTCGGTGTATGGTAAATGGAACCGCGGAAAGAGTGAATGGTCGCTTTCGTATGACGTGAGCGGATATAAAAACAAAGGCGAAAAGAGCAAGCAGCTGTCCCAATATACCTTGACTGACGGCAGTATTTACACTATTGAGCGAAATGATGTGGAGTCGCTTAGTAAAGCTATAGCGCATGATACAAAACTAACCTATAACTGGTCGGACTCCACAGCAACCGTATTCCAAACATCCTTGAGCGGAGCATTCAACAACACTCCTGACAACTATAACATTAAGGACATCACGGAGGGTTCTCGACAATATCAGGCTACAAGCCGAGAACACAATAAGAGTCTTTCGCCTGTTTTGGATATTTATTTCTTTCGTCAGCTCACCCCACGCCAATCCATCACAACCAATGCCGTAGGTACCTATATATCCACACAGACAGGCAGCTATTATGACGAGGGTACACCTTATCAATACGATGTGGATGGCAAGACAGCTTCTCTCCTTACTGAGGTGATTTATGAGAGCAGACTCAAACCCTTTACCCTCTCAACAGGCTTGAACTATAGCTATAAACACACCAAGAACGACTATCTTGGCGATGCTTCAGCTTTGACCAAGACCAACAACAACCGCCTATATGCCTTTGCCGAAATCAAGGGCATGCTCCAACCGTTGCGTTACACATTAGGTGCGGGTGCAAGTTATATCCATTACACCCAGAACGGGCACAGATATAATTTCTGGACTTTTCACCCAAAGGCATCTCTGACATATCAAATCAATAACAGCATGCAGTTGAGCTACACTTATCGGATGCAGGACGTAGTTTCCCGTATAGCCATGACGAGCGACGCAATGGTTCGCACAAACAGTATGGAATGGACTGTAGGCAATCCAGACTTGAAACCTTCGCACGATATGGAGCATCGATTGCAGTTTTCATATAACACCAATCGTCTGCAGACCTTTGTAGATGGTTATTACAAGCAATGTCTCAAACCGAACATGGCGCATTATGAGCGGACTGACGACAATAAATTCATATACACTCAGATTAATCAAAAGGAAATTGATGTACTGGACGCTATGGCGTACGCTGGCTATTGGCTCTTGCCCGAAAAATTTCAGATTGCAGCCTATGGAGGAGTGTACAGATGCTTTAATTACGGCAACGACTATACACATTGCTATACATCGTGGTATTATGTAGGTAGCATCACGGCTTATCTCGGCAAATTCACGTTGCAAGGATACATAGATAACGGCAACCGATTCTTGGAGGGAGAATCTAAAGGCTACAATGGAGCCTATTCTGTACTGAAAGCTGCCTATTCATGGCGCGACTGGCAATTCTCGTTGTCGTGGGCTAACCCTTTCAAGAGCAACTACAAGTCGTATGAGAACGAGTTGCTCAACCGTAATCTGTATAAGCACACTATTGGTTATTCCAAGGATAGCGGTAATCTCGTTACGCTGAATGTATCTTGGCGACTAAGCCGTGGAAGCAAGCATAAGTCAGCAGAAAAGAAGATAAACCTGCGTGATACGGATAATGGCATTATAAAATAAAGCATTTTGTATATTCTTTAGTTTTAATCAAAGTGCATCATTTTAACACATCGTTAAAACGATGCAAATGTATGTTGGTTTTCAGATAAACAACAATAGCCATTATCCAATTGGTACACGGAATAGCCAAGCACGTTTTTCGTAAAACACGTGCATAATTTGTTAAACAAATCGTACATTCTGCACGTTTTGGCATCAAAACTCGAAAAATGTCCAAATACAAAGAAACGAGGTAAGCCTTTGTTTATAAAAGACTTACCTCGTTATTATAGATTCATGCTTTTCGCTGTTTAATCCTCAATAGCAGCCTGCGCCGCGGCCAGACGTGCGATAGGCACGCGGAACGGAGAGCAAGAAGCGTAGTTCATGCCGATCTTGGCGCAGAACTTAACTGAGCTGGGCTCACCACCGTGCTCACCACAGATACCGCAACGGAGCCCGGGACGAACGGCACGACCCTTCTCCACAGCCATCTCGATAAGCTGGCCAACACCATTCTGGTCGAGAACCTGGAACGGGTCGACCTTCAGGATCTTGTTCTCCAGGTATACCGGCAGGAAGCTGGCGATGTCGTCGCGGCTGTAACCGAAGGTCATCTGCGTGAGGTCGTTGGTACCGAATGAGAAGTACTCGGCCTCGGTGGCAATCTTGTCGGCGGTCAGGGCGGCGCGCGGAATCTCGATCATCGTACCGATCTCAAACTTGATCTCGATGCCATACTCGGAGAACACCTCCTTGGCGGTCTTCTGGATGACCTCCTTCTGCTGCTTAAACTCGTAGAGGATACCGATGAGCGGAACCATGATCTCGGGCATAGGATTCTTGCCCTCCTTCTTAAGCTCGCAAGCGGCAGAGAGGATGGCGCGAGTCTGCATGGCCGTGATCTCGGGGAACGTGATGCCCAGACGGCAACCACGGTGACCGAGCATCGGGTTGTTCTCAGCCAACGAAGCCACACGGCGCTTGATGGTAGCCACATCCACGCCCATCTGCTTAGCCATCACTTCCTGGCCAGCCTGATCGTGGGGAACGAACTCGTGGAGAGGAGGATCGAGCAAGCGGATGTTCACGGGGCAGCCGTCCATGGCCTCAAGGATACCCTTGAAGTCGGCCTTCTGGTAAGGCAGCAACTTGGCGAGCGCCTTCTCGCGGCCCTCAACGGTGTCGGCGAGAATCATCTCGCGCATGGCGATGATCTTCTTATCCTCGAAGAACATGTGCTCCGTACGTGTGAGACCGATACCCTTGGCGCCGAAAGCGCGAGCCACCTGTGCGTCGTGGGGAGTGTCGGCGTTGGTGCGAACCTGCAGCTTGGTGTACTTGTCGCAGAGGTCCATCAGCTCCTTGAAGTCGCCGCTGAGCTCAGCAGCCTTGGTGGGAACCTGGCCAGCGTAAACCTGACCTGTGGTACCGTTCAGAGAGATGTAGTCGCCCTCCTTATATACTGTACCGTCGATCTCGACAGTCTTGGTCTTATAGTCCACATTGATGCTGCCAGCACCCGACACGCAGCACTTGCCCATACCACGGGCCACCACGGCGGCGTGAGAGGTCATACCGCCACGTGCGGTGAGGATACCCTCGGCCGAAGCCATACCTGCCAAGTCCTCAGGACTTGTCTCGATACGAACCATGATAACCTTGTGGCCATCGGCGTGCCAATCCTGGGCGTCGTCGGCGTGGAACACGATCTGGCCGCAGGCGGCACCCGGAGAGGCGGGCAGACCCTGCGTAATGACCTTTGCCTGGAGCAAAGCCTTCTTGTCGAACACGGGGTGGAGAAGCTCGTCGAGCTTCTGCGGCTCACAACGCAACACGGCTGTCTTCTCGTCGATCATGCCCTCGTGGAGCAGATCCATGGCGATCTTAACCATGGCGGTACCCGTACGCTTACCGTTACGTGTCTGGAGGAACCAGAGCTTGCCCTCCTGCACGGTGAACTCCATGTCCTGCATGTCGTGGTAGTGGTGCTCGAGCTTGTCCTGCAACTCGTTGAGCTGCTTATAGATCTCGGGCATGGCCTCCTCCATCGAAGGATACTTGGCCACGCGCTCCTCCTCGTCGATGCCGGCGCGCTCAGCCCAACGCTGCGAACCGATCTTGGTGATCTGCTGCGGGGTGCGAATACCCGCCACCACGTCCTCGCCCTGTGCGTTGACGAGATACTCACCATTGAAGAGGTTCTCACCATTACCGGCGTCGCGGCTGAAGCAAACACCCGTGGCCGATGTGTCGCCCATGTTACCAAACACCATGGCCATGACTGAAACGGCCGTACCCCACTCGTCGGGGATGCCCTCCATCTTACGATAGAGAATGGCGCGCTCGTTCATCCAGCTGCGGAACACGGCGCAGATTGCGCCCCAGAGCTGCTCCTTGGGATCGGTGGGGAAGTCGCTACCAGTTTGCTCCTTGATGGCCTTCTTGAAGCGCTCAACGAGTTTCTTAAGAGACTCCACAGAGAGGTCCTTGTCGAGCACAACGCCCTGCTCCTCCTTCACCTCCTCGATGATAGCCTCGAACGGATCGATGTCCTCCTTGTTCTCGGGCTTCATGCCGAGCACAACGTCGCCGTACATCTGAACGAAACGGCGATAGCTGTCATAAACGAAGTGGGGGTTGCCGGTCTTTGCCACCATGCCCTCGGCCACCTCGTCGTTCAATCCAAGGTTAAGGATGGTGTCCATCATACCCGGCATAGAGGCGCGGGCACCCGAACGAACAGAAACCAACAGAGGGTTCTTCGGATCGCCAAACTTGCAGTTCATCAGCTCCTCCGTGTGAGCCACGGCTTTCGTCACCTCATCAGAAAGCAGCTCAACAATCTTTGCCTGGCCTACTTTATAATACTCATTGCAAGTGTCTGTGGTAATCGTAAAGCCAGGAGGCACTGGCACTCCGATAAGATTCATTTCTGCCAAGTTGGCACCCTTGCCACCCAGCAGGTTTCTCATGTCTGCACGACCTTCGGCCTTACCGTTACCGAAGAGATAGACTCTTTTTTCACTCATAGTTGATCTGGTAAAAACTTATAGTTGTAAATTATGTCTGACTTAAGTATATTGTTTCTATAGTGTTCCATTTCACGGCACGTTTTCTCGCCATGGCAAAGCTTAGGTAAACTTAGCTCTGCTCATCTGGCTTAACGAAAACCTTGTTTTGTGCAAAGATAATGTTTTTTATCTTTTATTCAAAACATTCGGTCAAAAAAGTGCAATCCTGACATGACAAATATATTTGTTCGCGCCAACAAGCACATTTCTTCACATTATTTTAATTAAATTCCGATAAATTCATTACCTTTGCAGCAAAATCAAGTATGTATGAGCAGAAATCGTAAGCCATTACCCATATTAGAGAGCGTAACCATCGAGGCGGTAGCCGCTGAGGGAAAATGCCTTTTCCACCACGGCGAGCAAGTGGTGTTTGTTCCCTTTTGCGTTCCCGGCGATGTTGCCGACGTGCAAATTGTGAAGAAGAAACACCGCTACTGCGAGGGTCGCGTGGTGCGCCTCGTCACACCCAGCCCCGTAAGGGCCACGCCACGATGCGAGCATTTCGGCATCTGCGGCGGATGCAAATGGCAGAACCTGCCCTACGAGGAGCAGCTCAAGGCCAAGCAGCAGCAGGTGCACGACCAGCTGGAGCGCATCGGGAAGGTGGAGTTGCCTACGTTCCGCCCCATCCTCGGCTCCGTGAAGATATGGGAGTATCGCAACAAGCTGGAGTTTGGATGTTGCGACAAGCGATGGTTTACGCAGGAGGAGCTGCAAGACCCATCGCTCGACCTCGCCGCTCAGGACAACTCGGCCATAGGCTTCCACATCACGGGAGCGTTCGACAAGATCTACCCCATCAGCAAGTGCTGGCTCATGGACGACCTGCACAACGCCATACGCAACGAGACAGAGCGCTACGCCAAGGAGATCGGCATGACGTTCTACGACGTTCGCGCGCAGCATGGACTGTTGCGCAACCTCATGCTCCGCACGTCGAACACGGGCGAGTGGATGCTGCTCATACAGTTCCACTACGACGAGGAGGGCGACGAGGAGAAGGCGAAGGCGCTGCTCAGCCACCTGGCCGACCGCTTCCCGCAGATCTCATCGCTCATCTACGTGGACAACCAGAAGGGCAACGACACCATCGGCGACCTCGACCTTACAACCTTCAAGGGCACCGACTTCATCTACGAGACGATGGAGGAGCTGCGCTTCAAGGTGGGACCGAAGAGCTTCTACCAAACCAACACCGAGCAGGCTTACCACCTCTATAGCGTGGCGCGCGAGTTTGCGAACCTCACGGGCAACGAACTGGTGTACGACCTCTACACGGGCACGGGCACCATCGCCAACTTCGTGGCCCGGCAGGCACGCCACGTCATCGGCATCGAGTATGTGCCCGAGGCCATCGAGGACGCCAAGGAGAACAGCCGCATCAACGGCATCGGCAACACCGAGTTTTACGCGGGCGACATGAAGGACATCCTCACCGAGGACTTCATACAGCAACATGGCCGACCCGACGTGATCATCACCGACCCACCACGCGCCGGCATGCACAACGACGTGGTGGACGTCATCCTCAAGGCCGCGCCCAAGCGCATCGTCTACGTGAGCTGCAACCCCGCCACACAGGCGCGCGACCTGGCGCTATTGGACAACAACTACCGCGTTGTCGCCGTGCAACCCGTCGACATGTTCCCCCACACGCCACACGTGGAGAACGTGGTGCTGCTTGAGGCGAGAAGCCAATAAGCCACACCATATTTATAATACACCCCTATTTTTTATACACCCCAACATATTTCCTTGAAAATGCGCAAGTCATTCTACATGCACACCAAGCCATTAGCCAACGCCCGCAAACAGGCAAAGGGGATCGCCTGTCAGCCACGGCTCATGGCACAAGAAAGCCCTCCCTGCCGACCCTGACCGAATCGGCCCAAGCAGCCGCTTGCCATTTTCCGAAAGTCAAACTTTTTTAACCCCTATGCCACATGAAATTTTTAATTGTCGCACTTGATTACTTTTTTGGTTTAGCGTTCCTTCTGCTATTCCTCCTCTTCACCCCATTAGCCGACGACTGGTCACCATTTACCGTTCGCTTCTTCTTCATATCGGGTTTCCTCGGCATGAGCTTAGCGCAGATGTGGTTCCCCGTAAACCTCGGCCGAACGGCCAACGACTCGGGGCAACTATTTAGAAACGCTCTGGGCGTTTCCCTGGTGTTCATCGTGGGCACCTACATCACCATGCGCATACTTTATCATCCAGGAGTCGACACCGGACGGTGGCTATCCCTCATCGGCGTGGCTTTCTTCTTCTGCTTCCTGGTGTTCCGCTGGCTGGAGAAAAAGGCGCTCACCAGGCTTTGGGCAAGCGGCTACAAGGTGGTGAGGGTCATCGCCATAGGCAACGGCGACAACTTCAGCCGCATCATCCGCCACTTTGCCAAGAGCCCCGGACTGGGTTTCCGCATAGTGGGATGCTACACCGACGACCCCTCCACGGAGTACGCCGAGACATTGGGTAGCGTGGCCGAGGGCATGGAGATCATACGCTCGAACAAAAGCTTCCCCGGCACCATCGACGCCCTGCTGTGCGGCTTCCCCACAAGCGAATCCAGATCGCTGAACGACTGCGCCTTTTATTGCAACAGCCGTGTCTTGCGCTACTACTACGCACCAAGCGACGACACCTTGGGCATGCACCTCAAGCCCATGCTCATTGGCAACGACGAGGTGTTTACGCTCTTCCGCCTGCCCCTCTCGATCCCTACCAACCAATTTATCAAGCGAGCATTCGACATCGTGTTCTCCACCTGTGTGCTCATTCCCCTGGGCTTGTTCATACCCATCATAGCGCTCATCATCAAGCGACAAAGTCCGGGCCCCATCTTCTTCAAGCAGGCACGAACCGGTATGGACGGACGCACGTTCATGTGCTATAAGTTCCGCTCCATGCATGTCAACAAGGACGCCGACAAGGTGCAAGCCACCAAGGACGACCCACGCAAGTTCCCCTTCGGCAACTTCATGCGCAAGAGCAACATCGACGAGCTGCCGCAGTTCTGGAACGTGCTGAAGAACGACATGAGCATCGTGGGACCACGCCCACACATGCTGAAACACACGGAGATGTACAGCAAGCTGCTCGACAAATACATGGTGCGCCACTTCGTGAAACCGGGCATTACGGGCTGGGCCCAGGAGTCGGGATTCAGAGGCGAGACCAAGGAGCTGTGGCAGATGGAAGGGCGCGTGAAGTGCGACATCTGGTACATCGAGCATTGGTCGTTCTGGCTCGACATCCGCATCATCCTGCTGACTGTCAAGTCGGTGTTTATCCACGACAAGCAGGCTTACTAAACCCCACCAACCGATCGCTTCGACCCATCTGTCGGAACATCGCCCTTGGGTTGGAACCACACGTTAAACCCAAATCGGCATTAGATTTGGGTTAAAATGGGAACAGAACCATAAAAACAGGTGACCTCGCATCATAGGCAAGGTCACCTGTTTTTTTTTTCCTTCGGCAATGGGGAAGGAACCACTCTTTTGCTTTCGTCTGGCATTTGGGGCAGAACACACAACTCAAACGTAAATTCCCGTCCAACTGGCTCAACGAAAACGTTACATTGTTACATGTTACATGTTACAATAAGGTGGTTCCACATGTCACATTCGTCAGGCGCCCACCGCCTACGGCCTCCCCAACAAGGCCATGCCCAAAAATCAACATTCGGCGTGAAGGTTTAGTTCAGCGGCCAAAAGGGGAAGCCAAAGCCGAGCAAAGGCCAATGGAGGTCAATGCAACGCCTGTATGGGCCACATATCCACATTCACCTGCCGCTCCACCTGCCGCTCCACACTATCGGGCAACGAAGCAAAGAAGTCGAACCCCGTGATGCGCTCCACCTCGTCCACACTATTCACGTAATCGCCCCACGGATGGCGCTTGTCGTTGTTGCGATAAACAAAGCCGATGGCTTGCGGCGTGCGGCCCATGCGCAGTATCACCTTGAAGAAAGCCTCGGGCACCACCACCTTGTTCTTGCCAATGGTCTTGTGCCTCTTATTGTAAAGGACAGGTCCGCACACCACGTAAATGCTGCCATACTGCTCCGCCCATTGGCGGCATTGCGCCTCCAGGTTGTTCCAGTCGCCAATGTTCAGCACATGGTCTTGCGGACAGATGTTGGTCATGAGGAACGACTGCTCCATGGCCTCCGCGTCCCACTTGTTGTCGCCCGCCGGGCACATGTGGCCACGGTCGTAGCCAGAGCGCATATAGTCGTAGGTGTCGACGCGCGGCTCAGGCACATCCTCGTCCTCATGGAAAGGTATGCCCTTGCGCTTGGCATAGCCATCCACATGCTCGGCCGTCAGATGCCACGCCACCCAGTTGGGTATCTTGGTCGTGGGGTTATAGGAGGCCGTGTAGCCCTTCCGCTTCAATATAATCTCATCCGAACTTGTTCGGAACGCCGGCAACTCATAGCCCTCGCCACCTTCGCCGTCGGCTTGCGTGTCGTCACCGTCCCTACCCGACGGCTCGTCTTGTTGTGCCGTTGGGGTGTCGGCCACCACGCTCATATCCTCCTTCGTCTCGGCATAGGCCCGCAAGGCCTTCTTCGACACGGGCGTGCAAGCCGCCACGATAACGCTTAAGAACAGCGCTATGCATAAGTGTTTTCTACCATTCATCTGCTTTGTTTTCTATGTTTGAAAAATCCTGTTTCTTAGTTGAATCTATTTTAGACTGTAAAGTTACAAACATTTTATCCCTTATAGATAGAAAGGATGTGATTTTTTTTGAACCATTTAAACATATACAGGAAAGAACAAGTTATAGCTTGATACAAAGACCAAAGCTTCATTCACTTTTACGCCCAATTTTGCCAAAAGACGCTCTTTATAATCACTCTAAAAAACACACTTTGGTTTTGCAGAACTTTGATTTTTTCTTAATTTTGCACACAACAATCCAAGGTGACTTGGATAACTGACCGAGCAGTATTGTTCACGATCGTGAATAAAAAAGGAGCAGATGTCGAAAAGCTTATAGAGTAGATAAACAAACTTAAAAATAAGCAAATTGATGAAAAAGAACCTACTCATTATTATGACCCTCCTCATGACCATCAACACCCTGGCCCAAGAGCCCGCCCTGTATCACGTCACCTACGACTGTGAAGCCAAGAGCGCAGCTGGTGCCGCCAAACTTTACAGATGGAGCCTCGACATTGGCAAGACGACCGCAGTATTTTATAATGACAACGAGCGTGGCTTCAACGAAGACCTGGCCAAGCTCCATGTTAATGGAGACCCTATCAGAGCGTTGGAACAAATGGATGCACTTAACAAGAAATATCCCACTAAGAACAGTCTGCAAGTACTCTTAGGAAGTCCCCAGAAGGACAAATACACCTATTTTAATAGCATACTCAACACCAAGTTGAAATATGAGGAGCCATTGCCCGAAATTGCCTGGCAGTTGGCAGACAGTTCGAAGACCATTAGCGGCTATGAATGTCGGCAGGCCCAAGGCACGCTTTACGGCAGGACATGGACCGTCTGGTACGCTATCGAACTGCCACTCAACTATGGCCCTTACCTGCTTCGCGGCCTGCCTGGCCTGATTCTCGACGCCGCCGACAACGAGGGGTGCTTCCACTTCATGTTGGCAGGAATAGAAAAGGCGTCGGGCAACAAGACCATCTCCCTGTTCATGGACAAGGACGCACAGAAATGCACACGCAAACGCTACCTGAAGATGCGGACGGAGACCAATGGCCTAAGCCAAAAGCAAATCGTCGATCGCGTGTTGAGCCAAGGAGGCTATGACGAAGATGCAAGCGCAACCGAAATCACAGACGACAAGGGCAATGACATTTCGGACCAGGTGTTGCCCAAGAAAAACTTCTTAGACAAAGAATGAGGTATTGTGTCCTTCTGCTAACGCTCTTCTTGCATGTCCCCATTTTCGCCTAGATCTTCACGGGCAAGATCATCAGCGAAAAGGGCACACCCGTGTCTAACGCAACGATTATGGCGTTGGACAAGAATCGTCATGTCGTCGCCTATAGCATTGTCAATGGGGAGGGAACTTACAGATTGGTTATTCCCAATGGCAAGGACGCGGATACGATCGACGTCAACCATGTGGGCTATCAGAGAAAATCCCTTACACGCTCATCATTGAAGGACGACATGACCATCACGCTCAAGGAGGGCTGTTTTCTCCTGAAAGAAGTGAAGGTCAAGGCGCAACGCATACAAAGCACAGGCGACACACTCACCTATAGCGTGGCAGGGTTTAAGCAAGCGCAAGACCGCTGCATAGCAGACGTGATTGCGAAAATGCCAGGACTGGAGGTGAAAGCCGACGGAAAGATTGAATACCAAGGCAAAGCCATCAACAAGTTCTATATAGAGGGTATCGACCTCATGGGAACCCAATATGGAATGGCCAACCAAAACATCTCGGCCGACAAGGTGAAGAGTGTGCAAGTGCTCGAAAACCACCAACCCGTGAAGTCGTTGCGGGGAGTCTCTTTCAGCGACCAGGCTGCCCTCAATCTTGTGCTAAAGGACGACGCCAAGGCCGTCTGGACAAGCTCGGCCAACATCGGACTGGGCTATGGTAAGGACATCCTCTACGACAACCGACTGATGGGCATGCGATTCGACAAGAAACGCCAAGCGTTGATGATGTACAAGAACAACGACACAGGCAAGCAACTCGGCGATGAGGTGCTCGACTTGGCTGCATTGCTCAAAGGAAGAACGGACGCGGAGTCGGGCCTTCTCTCCATGATATCGCAGAATGCGCCCAACTTGGACGAGGACCGATACACCTTCAACCATAGTCACCTGGTGGCTGGCAACTGGTTGTGGAAGACGGGACATGACGACGAACTGCGCCTGCAAGTGAACGGACTCATAGACCAGACTGACATGCAGAACCGCACATCTTCCACCTACCTCACCCTCGCCGACATGCCCGTGATCGTAGAAGATGAGGACGTGAACAACACCAGGAGCGAATGGAAGGCGGAAGCCAACTATCAATACAACGGTTCGAAGAGCTTCATCCAAAACAACCTCAAGGGCTATCTCGACTTCAACAAGAGCAAGGGACGGATGACCTGCGACGGACGAAACACGGCCATGATGGTAAAGCCAAACAAACGTAGTCTTACCGAGGATTTCCAACTTTCGCACACCGCTGCCAATAACAACGTATATCATGTGGAAAGTTATTGATCATACCATTACCTACCTGGTCAACTGCTTACCTTCAACAAACAGACCGAACGGCTCAATCTCAGCTTCTTCTCCACCCAAAACGCCCTCCTTTACAAGTTGAAGATGGGACGCCACTATCTCAACAACGAGTTGGGCGTCAACTACGACCGCCAGGCCATCGCCGTGGCCATGGGCGAAGAGGCTGAGCAAGAAAACACCTACCAGCTGTTCCGCGTCTACTGGACACCCTCAATGTCGTTTGCCTTTAGCAAGCAACAAGTGGTGGTCAAGACAAGAATAAGCTATGCACACCAAGCTTATCGCCAGTCGAGGACTGGCCACCTGTGGGTGGACCCTTCCATCCAATGGAACTGGAAGGTCTCTGCCCTCTCCAATTTCTCCGCAGATGTGGGCTATACGAACTCGCCCCTGACGGGCAAGTCGATCTACGACACGCCGATCTTCACAACATATCGTACGCAGAAGATAAACCAGGGCAAGACGGCTGTGACGCATGACCTTCGCGCCACAGCCACCTACAAATACGCCAACCCCGTTTGGGGGTTGTTTCTCAATGTAAGCCCAATGTACGCCCGGACATCGGGCAACATCTTGTATGAAAACGCCCTGAACGACCGAGTATTCACCATCGTCGCCACGGACAAGAAGCGAGCCACCGAGACCACAGGCTTGTCTGGACACATCAGCAAGACCTTCGGATGGGCCAAGACGCTCCTCGGCCTTGGGGCTTCATTCACCACGACCAACTACTGCATGCTCGTGACAGGAAAGGTGAACGATGCGCGGATGACGGTAACGTCCGTAGCGCTCAATTTTTCTTTACGCCCAACCAGGCTTCTCTCTGTCGAAGGCCGTTCAAGCGTGAGCTTCAATCAACAGAAGAACCAGACCGCTCCACAGCTCTCTTCAGGCAGCACCAACGATTGGGAACACCGTCTCAACATTCACGTCTTCCCTGCCAACGGCTGGATGCTGAGCGTCAAGAACCAACTCTTCCACACCAACAGCGAAGGTATCGGAAGCAGTTTTTTCCTCGACCTCGCCATGAGCTATAAGGCAAAGCGATGGGAACTTACATTCTCGGCTAACAACATCATCGGCTCCTCCAAGCTAGAGCAGCACGTGCTGGGAAACACCATCGAGACCAATATGGCCACCCACCTGCGTCCTCGCGAGTTTTTGGTCAACTGGGCCATTGACCTGTAGCGCCCCCCACATGCCCCTAACATCACGGGGCACGCTCGGCTTTAAAACGAGCAAGCACCTTCATACCAAATTCAAAACCTGAGGCAATTATCCTTACAAATCAAAAGAGCTTTCCTCCCCTTCACCACCGACAGTCTGACTGAAAGTGGGGATAAGAAGTTGAAAATTAGACACTTCCAACAAGAAAATTATCAATTTCTAAGAAAAAAAATACAAATCTTTTCTCCATCCCACGAAAAACTCGTATATTTGCAGTCCGAAAGTAAATGATAAGTAAATAAGGGAAACAATAATAAGAAAAGACTGTTTCAGTATATGACAAAAGCAGAGATCATCAACGAGATTACCGACATGACCGGCTTGCAACGCAAGGACGTGTCAGCCGTCGTGGAGAGTTTCATGCTGACTGTGAAGAGAAGCATGCTCGAGAAGAAAGAGAATGTGTACCTTCGCGGATTCGGCAGTTTCATCATCAAGCATCGCGCACCGAAAACTGCTCGCGACATCGGTAAGTGCACCACCATCACCATCGCTGCACACGACCTGCCAAGCTTCAAGCCGGCCAAGGCGTTCGTCGATGAGATGAAAGGTGAATAAACACGCCTTAAGGAACAAAAAATCAATAACATAACAAACATTTTAAACATTAACAGCTATGCCAAACGGAAAAAAGAAGAAAGGCCACAAGATGGCTACGCATAAGCGTAAGAAGAGATTACGTAAGAACCGTCATAAGAGCAAATAAGCCCTGCTGACTGTTCTATGAAAGGGACGTGCCGTTACGGTGGGTCCCTTTTTTATCATTAAAGAGTTATCAAGAGATGACAAGCGAAGTAATAATCAACGTCAAACCACAGGAAATATCCATCGCCCTGCTTGAGGACAAGCGGCTCGTGGAATACCAAAACGAAACACGTTCGGCCAATTTCTCTGTGGGAAACATCTACATTGCCAAGGTTAAGAAGCTCATGCCGGGCCTCAACGCCTGCTTCGTGGATGTTGGCTATGAGCGCGACGCCTTCTTGCATTATCTTGATTTAGGAAGTCAATTCAATTCGTACGCCAAGTATCTGAAGCAAGTGCAAAGCGACCGCAAAAAGCTGTTCCCCTTTGCAAAGGCTTCGCACCAACCCGACCTGAAGAAGGACGGAAGCGTTCAGCAAACGCTCACCGTAGGACAAGAGGTGCTGGTGCAGATCGTCAAGGAGCCCATATCAACCAAAGGACCCCGACTGACGGCAGAACTGAGCTTTGCGGGACGATACCTGGTCCTCATTCCTTTTGGAGACAAGGTGTCGGTGTCCTCAAAGATCAAGAGCGGCGAAGAAAGAGCGAGACTCAAGCAACTCATCCACAGCATCAAGCCCAAAAACTGCGGCGTCATCGTACGTACCGTAGCAGAGGGCAAACGTGTGGCAGAGCTGGATGCGGAACTGAAAATACTGACCAAGCGCTGGGAGGACGCTATCGTCAAGGTTCAGAAAACACAGCAACGCCCACAACTCGTCTACGAAGAAACAGGAAGAGCAGTAGCGCTGTTGCGAGACCTCTTCAATCCAAGCTACGAGAATATTTACGTAGACGATGAGGAAGTGTGCAAGGATGTCAAAGACTACGTGGCACTCATAGCCCCTGAAAAGGCAGGTATCGTTAAGAAGTATACCGGAAAAGTGCCTATCTTCGACAACTTCAACGTCACTAAACAAATTAAGGCAAGCTTCGGAAAAACCGTGAACTATGCTCATGGTGCCTATCTCATCATAGAGCACACCGAAGCCATGCACGTTGTGGATGTGAACAGCGGAAACCGCTCAAGAAACGAGAATGGCCAAGAAGCCACCGCCCTGGAAACAAACCTGGGAGCGGCCGATGAACTGGCACGCCAGTTGCGACTACGAGACATGGGAGGAATTATCGTGGTCGACTTCATCGACATGAACCTGGCGGAAGATCGACAGATGCTGTATGAGCGCATGTGCAAAGACATGCAGAAAGACAGGGCGCGACATAACATATTGCCCCTGAGCAAGTTTGGACTCATGCAGATTACCCGACAGCGTGTAAGGCCAGCCATGGACGTAAACGTCGAAGAGACCTGCCCATCGTGCAACGGAACAGGCAAAATCAAGTCGAGCATCTTGTTCACCGACCAACTCGAAAGAAAAATTGACCAACTAGTCAACAAGATTGGCATCAAGAGATTCTATCTCCACGTTCACCCATACGTTGCCGCTTACATCAACCAAGGGGTGGTAAGCCTCAAGCGGAAGTGGCAACTTAAGTATGGTTTAGGCGTTCACATCATTCCATCACAGAAACTCGCTTTCCTGCAATATGAGTTCTACGACGACAAAAAACAGTTTGTCGACATGAAGGAAGAGATCGAAACCAAGTAACCGACACGTGGTACCAACAAAAATCCCAAGACATTCATCGTAATGCCTTGGGATTTTTCATATAAGTGTCGATCAGTTATAAGCGTTGGGCGGTCACTCGGCCCATATGGTGAACGATTGCTGCTTGGCACTCACGTCATGGCCACCATCGTTATTGCCGCCATAGTACATAGAGCATCGGCCCCATGACTTTGCGTCACGGAGCCACACATCTCTCAAAGCCCCTTCCTCAAGGAATAACCTTGAAGCGGATGCGGAACGAATGGGTCAAACCATCCCAATTGGTGCCAAGAAGCTCAAAGCGGCCAATCTGCGAGGTAGAGCGAACATGCTTGCCTATGCAGGGGCACACGTCGAAGTCGCCGATGCGCACCAGCCGAATGGTCTCTGAGGCATCCTCGGGCAAGCGGTCGATCTTCACCCCCTCAGGAATATGGTCGCGATCCACAAACTCAAAGGTAACAGGCAGGTCTTCCGCAATCAGCTCATTCATCTTGTCGGCAATGGCCTTCTCCTCTTGGCGAGTGGGCTTATGGTCGAGCACATAGCTTATTTTGCTCTTCTTACGCTCGATGTGGGCGTTCTTCGACCGCTCACAACCAAACATGCGAACCATGACCTGATTGAGCAGATGCTCCGCCGTATGGGCTGGCGGAAACTCCTCTTTGTTGTGAGCGTTCAGCTCGTAAGTCTTGTCCTCCATTTGAATACTGAATTTAAAGATTCTACCCGAATAAGGTGGAAGGTCCATCTCCACCACACCGTCTTTCTTCAAGTTGAATGTGGTGCGCTCATCGGTCAGCAAATCGACGGCCTCCACATCACGCTCCGGCATCTTGAAATAATCGAAGGCATGGCCCGGAATGGTTACTCCCACATGGTTGGCCTCCTCCGAGAAGTTGACAACCACAAGGATTACCTCTTTGTCCTTTTTTCGCAGGAACGCATAATGACAACGCGGATTGAAGCTTTGCGACTGCGGATTGACGTACATGAGGTCGAAGAAATCGCCCTCGCAGAAAGCCCTCTCGCTATTGGCCATGCACAACACCTGCTGATAGATGGCCTGCAAGCGCTTCTCCTCCTGGGTAAGAAGGCGGCGATCGTAGTGGCCCCGACGAAGCGTGTCGACACACCAGTAATCGAAAATCGTGGTGCGACCGTCGCAGCCAGAGAAGCCCTCGGCATCCATACCAAGCTCGCCAAACTCCTGACCGGCATACACCATGAACGGGTTGCAGCCCATCAAAGCCGAAACCATCATGCCAGGAACGGCCTTACGACCATCGCCACAGAAGAAATCGCTGGCTATGCGCTGCTCATCGTGGTTCTCGAGGAAGTAGAGCATGTGTTCCTTGATGTCGGAAACGTTCTGCCAGTAATAGGTGATGCTGCTTGCCGGACGGCGGTTGCAAATGATGTCGCGCACACAATCGTACATGCCCACCTTGTCGTAAAGGTAATCGAACCCAGAGCGCACATAGGTGCGATACTGCTCTGTGTCATACACCTCGCCAATGAACACCATCTGCGGATGGCGCCCCTTCACGATGCGGGTGGCATAGCTCCAAAACTGATGGGGCACCATCTCCGCCATGTCGCACCTGAAACCATCGATGTTCTTCGAAGCCCAATAGAGCAAGATGTCGGTCATCTTGGTCCACGTGCTTGGAACCGGATCGTAGTGATAGCTACGACCTCCGGCGTCGCAATAGTCCACGCCATAGTTGAGCTTCACGGTCTCGTACCAATCGCCTACACCTGGCCGATTGTCGAAACGGTCGTTACCGGTGCACTTGGCGGGATTCTCCACATAAGGCTCCTCGCCTTCAGGCGTCGGAACAGGGCACACGAAAGGTTGCCCCGGACAGTAATAGAAATTGTTACGAGGGGAGAAATGCATGTTCACATCATCCTCCTCGCCCAAGTCGGTCACACCAGCCGGACAGCAGATAGAGTGATATTCGCGCGCCACATGGTTGGGAACGAAGTCGATAATGACCTTCATGCCCACATAATGGATGCGTGCCACGAGCTTCTCGAACTCCTCCATGCGATGGTCCACATCAACCGCGATGTCGGGGTCAATGTCGTAATAGTCAGTAATAGCGTAGGGCGATCCCGCCAATCCTTTCACAACGGCGGCATGCTGACCAGGTATCCCATTCTGGCTGTAGTTTGTTGTAGTGGCGTGGCGAATAACACCCGTGAGCCACACATGGGTAAATCCCATGTCATGAATACGCCTCAGATGGAGGGTATCCAAATCATTCATCTTCCCCACCCCATTCTCCAGCAACGAACCATTGGCCTTACGCGTCTGGTTCTTATTGCCAAAGAGGCGGGGAAGAAGTTGATATACGATAATTTTCTTATTCATTAACAATGTTACCTTGATGCTAAGAAATCATAGACAAAAGGCAGCGCCCTGTCTTGACATGTGAAATCCATTAACACAACAAAGGCAAATCGCAGAAACTGTCCTTAGGCGATGCCGTGAGCAGCTACGGTCTTGTCAATGCGTCCAATCATACCCTGAAGGGCCTTGCCCGGTCCGCACTCCAGGAAGTCGTCGGCACCAGCGGCAATCATGTTCTGCACAGTCTTTGTCCAACGCACGGGCGATGTGAGCTGAGCGATGAGGTTGGCCTTGATCTCTACGGGGTCCACGTGAGCCTGAGCGTCTACGTTCTGGTACACGGGGCACTTGGGAGCCTTCACCTCTGTCTTCTCGATGGCTGCCTGCAACTCCTCCTTAGCGGGCTGCATCAGCGGAGAGTGGAAAGCGCCACCCACCTTCAAGGGCAATGCACGCTTGGCACCAGCGGCCTTCAACTGCTCACAAGCCTCGTTGATGGCGTCGTTGTCGCCAGAGATAACCAACTGGCCAGGGCAGTTGTAGTTGGCGGCGATAACCGTCTTGCCACCCTTGCTCACCTCAGCGCAGATCTCCTCAATCTTCTCATCGGGCAAACCGATGATGGCGGCCATAATACCAGGGTTGGCCTCACAAGCCTTCTGCATAGCATTGGCACGGGCAGCCACCAGACGCAAGCCATCCTCGAAGGTCAGCGCACCAGCGAATGTCAGGGCCGAGAACTCACCAAGTGAGTGGCCTGCTACCATTGCGGCATCCTGCTCGTCAAGACAGAGGGCAGAGATAACGCTGTGGAGGAACACGGCAGGCTGAGTGACGTTGGTCTGCTTCAACTGCTCGTCGGTGCCGGCAAACATGATATCGGTAATCTTGAAGCCGAGAATCTCGTCGGCCTTGTCGAACAACTCTTTTGCCATAGGATTATTGTCGTAGAGCTCCTTGCCCATACCGACGAACTGTGAACCTTGTCCAGGGAATACAAATGCTTTCATTGTTATTGTCTTATTATTGTTTCGATTATGATGCAAAGGTAACAATAATATTTCGAAATGTGCCGGTACGGCCCGTTATACTTTGTGAATGAATATAAAAAAAGCCCCGCTCATCTTACGACGAACGGGACTTTCCATATTTCTAAAATCAGGCCACATGAGCGGCCCAAGCATATTCGAGTGGATTACTCAGCGGCGGGAGCCTCCTCAGCGGCGGGAGCCTCAACCTGAGCAGCCTCAGCTACGGGAGCCTCCTCAGCTACGACCTCGGCCTTCTCAGCCACAACCTTCACAGGAACCTTCACCTCAACATCCTTGAAGAAGTGTACGGTAGCCTCGAAGTCACCAACTTTCTTGATGTCGTGCATGGTGATGATCTTGCGGTCGATCTCGATGCCCTTCTTAGCGAGCTCCTGAGCAACGACGAGAGCGTTGACAGAGCCATAGAGGTGGCCAGTGGCGGCAACCTTGGCAACAACAACAACCTCCACGTCCTTCAGAGCCTCAGCACGCTTCTCAGCCTCAGCCTTAGCAGCAGCGATCTTGCAAGCCTGCTGTCTCAGGTTTTCAGCGAGCACCTTCTTAGCGCTCTCTGAAGCGATAACGCCCTTGCCTGTGGGAATCAAGTAGTTACGGCCATAGCCGCTCTTCACCTTAACGATATCGTTCTTGTATCCAAGTCCGATAATATCTTCCTTCAGTATGATTTCCATATCTTAGCCTCCTTTTCAATTACTTCAACAAATCGGTTACGTATGGAAGCAGTGCGATCTGGCGTGCACGCTTGACAGCCTGAGCCACACGACGCTGATACTTCAATGAAGTACCTGTGATGCGACGGGGAAGAATCTTACCCTGCTCGTTGAGGAACTTCTTCAGGAACTCGGGATCCTTATAGTCGATATACTTGATACCGCTCTTCTTGAAACGGCAATACTTCTTCTTCTTGGTGTCAATAGAAGGAGCGGTCAAATAACGGATTTCTGAATTTTTCTGCTCTGCCATAATTAAGCCTCCAATTTATTACCCAGTTTGGCACGACGCTTCTCAGCGTAAGCAACAGCGTGCTTGTCGAGCTTCACGGTCATGTAACGAATAACTCTCTCGTCGCGGCGATAGCCAGTCTCGAGACGGTCAATCACTGATGGCTCAGCCTTGAACTCCAACAGGCAGTAGAAACCTGTAGATTTCTTCTGAATAGCATAAGCCATCTTCTTCAATCCCCAGGCCTCTTCGTTCAGAATCTCTGCACCATTGTCGGTGAGCAGCTTCTTGAATTTAGCGACCGTTTCCTTCATCTGTTCATCAGACAAAACGGGAGTCAAAATGAAAACGGTTTCGTATTGATTCATACTACTTTGAATGAAATTAATTATTATTTTGCAAAATGCGGGTGCAAAGTTACAAAATTGTTCGCACATAAAAGCATGCATCTTGCATGTTTTTTGCTTTTTAACACAAAAAACATTCGCGCACCCGCCTTTTCTTATTACTTTTGCAGCGTTATGAAGAAATCCTTGCTTAAGATTACGCGCACGGCGGCGCTTTTTCTCAGAGTTCACGCCGCTTGGCTTGGCCTTCCCTTGGTATATACCGGGGTGTTGCTCATGGCATGCTTTTACGCGACGGGGCTAACCGACCACAACGCATTTCTGTTGTTTCCATTAGCGCTCATCGTCTTGGGCATCGCAGGCCACGTGCGAAACGAGAAGACCTCAGGAAAGTACTAATCCACGAAAAGAACTAACGCCTCACAAACGCAAAGGACAAACATGAGCCTTCCAAAGGCCCAAGTGCCCCACTTACATAAAGGTGAGGTGGACTCGCACCTTTCGCGCCTGTCCACCCCACCTTATCTTATAAGCTCCCCTGGGGTCTTCCAAACCGCCAGGTTGGGTCTTGTTTACCCTAACAGGTCCATCAATCCTCCTCAGGAACAATCAGTTTGTAGCCCTGGCCGTGGATGTTGATGATCTCGATCTGATCGTCGTCCTTCAGATGCTTACGCAGTTTGGTGATGTAAACATCCATTGAGCGCGCATTGAAATAGTTGTCGTCAATCCAAATGGTGCGCAGGGCGTCGTTGCGCTTCAGGATCTCATTGGCGTGTGAGCACAACAACGCCAGCAACTCGTTCTCCTTGGTGGTGAGCTTGGTCTGCTTGTCGCCAATGACGAGCAACTGCTTCTGTGTGTCGAAGGTGAAGCGACCGATCTTGTACATGCTGCTCTCACGGTTCTTCTTTCCTCTCACACGGCGCATGATGGCCTCCACGCGCTTCACCAGCTCCTCCATAGAGAAAGGCTTTGTGATGTAGTCGTCGGCACCCTTGTCGAAGCCCTCGAGCACATCTTCCTTCTGCACCTTGGCCGTCAGGAAAACGATGGGCACCTGTGAGTTGATCTGGCGGATGTCCTGAGCCAGGGTGAATCCATCCTTCTTGGGCATCATCACGTCGAGGATGCAGATATCAAACTTTTCCTTGGTAAACTCGCGATAACCGACTTCACCATCAGGGCACAACACAGCGTCGTAACCCTTTGCTATGAGATATTCGCAAAGAAGCGTTCCGAGGTTCTCGTCGTCTTCGCAAAGCAGAATCTTAACTTTTTCGTCCATAATCATTCTATTTTACAAGTTTGTTATCAATTATATTATGTGGCAACGCCCTCACGAGGTGGGCGCTCCCCTATCACTAATCTTTTATCACGGGCAACTTGATGGTAAACTTCGTGCCCTTGCCGTATTCGCTCTCCACCTTGATGTCGCCATCGTGCAGGTCGACCACCTTTTTCACGTAGGCCAGACCGAGGCCGAATCCCTTCACGTCGTGCACATTGCCCGTATGAACGCGGTAGAACTTATCGAAAATCTTCTTCAGATTCTCTTTCTTCATGCCCATGCCCGTGTCTTCCAATGAGAAATACAGATACTGGTCGTCGTTCCACGTCTTCAGGTACACATTGAGCGGTTTGTCGGGCTGGCGATATTTCACCGCATTGTCCATCAGGTTGAAGATAACATTCTGGAAGTGAACCTCATCCACGTAGATGGCCGAGTCGATGGCTCCCACATCCACATAGACTTTTCCACCCGTATGCTCCACACGCAGGGAGAAGGAGTTGGCAATGGTCTCCACCATCTCGTTGAGGTCGAGGTGCTTTTTCTTAAACGTCGATTTCTTCCTGTCGAACATCGACATCTGTAACACTTTCTCCACGAGGAACCTCAATCGCTTGGTCTCGTCGGTGACGATTCCCGTGAGATGCTTCATCATTTTCTCCGTCTTGGGCACGCTGTCGTCGTTGAGCATCTGAGCCGCCAGGGAGATGCTGGCTATAGGTGTCTTCAACTCGTGAGTCATGTTGTTGATGAAGTCGTTCTTCATCTCGCTGTAACGCTTCTGGCGGAACACCACCACGATGGTGAACACAAAGGTGATAAGCAATATCAGGGTAAACACCACACTGGGTATCATGAACCTCACGCTCGAATAAATATAGCCATTGATGTCAGGGAAATGCACCTTCACCACGCCCATCTTCGAAGCCGGATCGTTGCGGAAGAGCACTTGCGAATAGGTAAACTCCACGCCCTCGTCGGTATAGTCGGGACAACGGTACACCTCGCGACCGTCTTGTGTGGTAACCGTGAAATGGTAAGGAATGTTGATGCCATTATTCATCAGTTCCGCCTTCAGGTCCTGATCGAGTATCTTGAAGTTAATTCGCTCTTTCAGAGGCTTTTCCGATGCTGAATAAAGCATATTCATCACCACCTCGTCGAGCAACGCCTTTTGGTACACATAGCGGTTCTTCACTATTTCCTGAAGCGATTTGCTCGCTGCGTTGTTCGAGTTGCGATCGTTCTTCAGAATCATGGCCTTGGGCATCTGCGCGGGCTTCGTGGAGATGGTTTTCAGCTCGAAGGAAGAATACACCGTACCATCCTTGCCTTGCACCGCAAACTGATGCGAGCGCTGCACGGTGCCATCGTCGGGATTGCCCGACCTTGTGCCCACGCTATCCACCCGATAGGCATGCCGCTCGGTCTCGTTCACATCCTTCTCCAGATAGCGCAACGTCTCATTGAGCTCCAAGTTTCGCGACGCCTGGTAGAGGGCGCGGTTCACGCTTTCGTCGAACTGCTCCTTCTTCATGTTGGCCATTTCCTGTATGTACGTCAACTGCAATCCAAGCAATATGACGAAGCTCAGGCCCATGATAACGGCGATGATCCAAATGGTTTTCTTCTTCATAAGGGCAAAGATAAAGATTTTCTTAATGCGTTAACATCTTTCTGTTAAGAATTTCGGGATATTTTAACGTTATTAACCATATTCTTATATTATAGTTGCAAATATGCAACTAAATTCCATCCATTCCCTTTTATTATCAGCCCTGTTACCCTAAGCTATGCCGACAAGCATTGCTTATTATAGACGTCATCTATCAAAAGATAGATAAAAACATTCGCTTGTCTATGACAAAAAACCTACCTTTGCACCAAAAGAACCCCACATTAGAATTATGGAAACCAGAAAAGACATAGCAGCGGGCAAGAAGGCCTGCGGATCACACAACTGCACCCAAGCGGTTTGCTGCACCTACCACGACTTCACCGGTATCGACGAAGAAACCATCAAGCACGTTGGCAACTGCTTTGCCGCCGGCATGGGCAATATGGAGGGCACGTGCGGAGCGCTCGTAGGCGCCGGTATCGTTTACGGGTTGGCCACCCGCAACAAATCCTTAGCCTTGAAGGGCATGCGCCAGATGATGGAGAAGTTCCGCCAGCGCAACGGCTCCACCCAGTGCAAACTGCTCAAGGGCGTTGGCACAGGCAAGATACTCCGCGAGTGCCCACTCTGTGTGGCCGACGCCTCCGAACTGCTCGAGGAATTGCTGGAACAACTACCCGCTGCCGAGACAGGCGACAAAACGCGCCAGCATCCCCACCCCGCCACCTAAAGCATTCGCATATAAAAATAGGTAAAGAGAAGCCATCCATGACTACAACCCTTTCGACCCAACAAGCCCCGAGCCTCGCCTGCGCATCCTCTGCCAGCAGGGAAAAGGCTCGCCCCAGAAGCAAACACAAAGCACAGAACGAACAAGACCGATGCGTGGCGTGTGGCGTATGCGTAAAGATGTGCCCCAAGGACGCCATTAGCATCCTCAAAGGTTGCTACGCCGTCATCGACGAGGACCGCTGCGTCGGTTGCGGCATTTGCGAAAAGAATTGCCCAGCGGGTGTCATGCATAAAGTAACACGATAACCCATGGCTAAACAGAAACCCAAGAAGTGGAACGATTACCTTTGGATCGTCTCCGCCACCTATTTCACCCTTGGATTCTTCAACATCATCTTTGCGTGGCTTGGCGTCGTCTGCTTCCTCATTCCCCTGCTGATGGCCATCTTTGGAGGCGGCAAAGGCTACTGCAACAACTATTGCGGCCGCGGCCAACTGTTCCTACAGATAGGCAACACCCTTGGATGGTCGAGCAAGAGGGTGGCGCCACGATGGCTTTCGTCGAAGTGGTTCCGCAACGGGTTCCTGGTGTTCTTCCTGTTCTTCTTCATCCAGATGATTGTGCTCACGGTTCACGTGGCCAAAGGTCTCGACTCGCTTCACCAAACCATCCACCTGCTTTGGACCTTCGACGTACCCTGGCATTGGGCCTACCCCGTAGCCGTTGACCCTTGGGTGGCGCAGTTCGCCTTCGGCCTTTACGGCATCATGCTCACCTCGCTTATCGTAGGCGTCATCCTTACCGTCGTGTTCCGCCCGCGCACCTGGTGCGTGTTCTGTCCCATGGGCAATATGACTCAAATGATTTGTAAACTCAAAAACCAATAAACGTCATGGAAAAATTCAACGACATCATCAATAGCAACCAACTCACCTTGGTAGATTTCTTCGCCACCTGGTGTGGCCCATGCAAACAGATGCACCCCGTGCTCGAGCAACTGAAAGCCGACCTTGGCAACAACATCCGCATCATCAAGGTAGACGTTGACAAGAATGGCCCATTGGCCGCCGCTTACCGCATCCAGTCGGTGCCTACGTTCATGCTCTTCCGTGCAGGCGAGATGCTCTGGCGACAAAGCGGAGCCATGAGTCTTGCCGACCTCAAGAACCTTCTGACAAGCCACACATAAAGTCATGAACATTCAACAACTCAGATACATTGTTGCCATCGACCGCTTTCGCAATTTTGCGAGGGCGGCCGATTCGTGCCATATATCCCAACCCACCCTGAGTGCCATGGTGGCGAAATTGGAGAAGGAACTCGATGTGCGTCTCTTCGAGCGATCAAACAAAACGGTGAAACCGACCGTCGCCGGCGAGAAGATCATTCGGCAAGCACAAAGGGCACTGATGGAAACCGATCGCATTGCGGAACTGGCGAGCGAAGACAAGGGGACTATTGGCGGATCGTTTGCCCTATCCGTCGGTCCCACCATCGCTCCTTATCTGCTTCCCAAGTTTATCCGCCATTATCGCAACAACTACCCCACCGTTGACCTCTCCATCCGTGAACTGAAGGCGAGCTTCATGTTCGAGGCACTCCTCAACGGAGAGTTCGACGCGGGCATCGCCATCTCCGACAACATCCGACAAGGCATATTGGAAATACCACTCTACACAGAACGATTCTATGTATACATAGCCGAGAGTTGCTGGCGAAAATTGCCCATATTCAAACCTGAGAATCTCGAACACGAGAGCATGTGGATCATGAAAGAGGCGCAATGCCTACGCGAAAGCGCCTTCTCGTTTTGCAAGGCGCGCAGCAAGGGAACCCACATCTACGAGGCGGGAAGCATCGACACGCTGATACGCATTGTCGACGAGAATGGTGGCTTCACCATCATCCCTGAGATGCACCTGCCGTTTCTTTCCGAGCAACAACGCGCCAACGTTCGCAAGATCGAAGGCGACTATCTATCGCAACGACGCATATCGCTCTACATCAAAGACGACTATGTGCGCGAGCGTATGCTCAACACCGTGGTCGACACCCTCAAGACCTTCATGCCCGAAAGCATGCTGAGCAAGACGGTGCGTCGCCCCTTACGACTCTAACCACCACAGATAGACTAAGTCTGTAAAAGAGACAGAAGGACAGCGAGTTGCCACGCCGTTCTTCCCGGAAATGCCCCAAGCTTTTTGCTTTTTATCCCCAATCGGTCGTTAGATTTCAATTCTTTTCGAGTAGGTTGCGACAGGCGCACCCAAAGGCATAGTGGGACTATATAGAAATGCGAATGGAAGCAAGATGCCGAAATCTCCTATTTCGGTCTAATGACCCATTAGGGATAATATGTTTGAAAAGTTCTGAAAAAAACGGGCTCACTTTTTGTGGTGAATTAGAGAGCGAAAAAGTCGTTTTTACGAAATGGAAAACAAAATTCGGAACTGCCTATTTACGATTAGGCATGTATCGAGTTGCGAAAGATGGCTTTCCGCATTGGGGTTAGGTAGGTTACGCAACTCAAAAGGGCAGGTATCGACGTACGAAAAGGCATGTTTCGCAATGAAGAATGTAAAATACGGAATAAGAAAACAACCGTTTACACTCTAAACTCCTGAACACCAATCAATTACAAAAGTCCGCTAAGAATTGCGTATTTACGGCTAACGGCGCTCTCGTGAAAAAGAAACGTGTAGTTCTTGGTATAGTTTGTTGCGCGTTTTCCGAATCCAAGCGAATTGTCTCAAGCGTCTATTTCCACCAATTATCCCCAATCGGTCGTTAGATTTCAATTCTTGTTAGTGTTTCTTTCGAGCAGGTTGCGACATTCGAGTTGAAGCCATAGCGGGCTATGGCGAAACGCGAATGGAAGCAAGATGCCGAAAGAAACGCTGACAAGAGTTGGAAAGAATCCATAAAATCATAATAATTCACCCATTTCGGTCTAATGACCGATTGGGGATTATCCCCAATGCCTTACCATCGAAAAACACAAAAAGGCAAGAAGCGGTGTGCTTCTTGCCTTAATCTCTTGGTGTTGCCACAAGCGCAACACCATCCTCTACCTGTTCACCTTATGATATAATGCGATGGCGTCCGCCATAATGTCCTGGTGATCGAAGGCCAACACGGGCAGATCGGTCAAAGGGAACCAAGCCGCCTGAGCAGCATCGTCGTGCCCAGCCACAGTTATCTGACTGGCAACCATCGCCAGATAGGCCACCGAAATGGTGCGACCCCGAGGGTCACGGTCGACCTTCGAGTAGGCGCCAATCTGTAGAACCCGCTCAACGACGAGCCCCGTCTCCTCCTCCAACTCACGAATGGCGCATTGCTCCGCGGTCTCGTCCATGTTCATGAATCCACCTGGGAAAGCCCAGTGTCCCTTATAGGGTTCATTGCCCCGTTGTATGAGCAGCACCTTTGGCACCTCCTCAGTGGTAACAACCACGCAATCGGCCGTTACCGCCGGCCTCGGATATTGATAAGTGTAGGTCATAAGGCTATGCCATTCTACATCTCGCCCTGCACCTTCTTAGGCAGCACAAGGTTGAGCACTACGGCAAGGAGGAACACCACGGCTACGCAGTTCTCAGCAAACACCGTGCGCACAATCTCGGGGAAGATGGCAAACATGCCTGTGGCTTGCGTGAAGCCAAGACCCATGCTGAGCGAGAGACTCACGATAACCATGTTGCGCTGCGAGAAGCCAGCGCGCGCCATCATGCCAAAACCGGCAAAGAGGATGCTTCCAAACATCATGATGGTGCAACCACCGAGCACGGCCTGAGGGATGGTTGTCAGGGCTGCGCCAATAACGGGGAACACACCACCGATGATCATCACCACGGCTCCCACGCCAATGGTGAAGCGGTTGACCACACCCGAGATGGCCGCCAAACCCACATTTTGGCTAAACGAGGTAATGGGCGTACAACCAAACAAACCCGACACGGAGCTGACGAAACCATCGCAGCAGATGGCCGACCCCATCTCGCGGGTCGCGGGGTCGCGCTTGAGGGCGCTATTGCAAAGGGCTGAGGTGTCGCCAATGGTCTCGGTGGCCGACACGAGGTACACGGCCACAACGGAGAGAATGGCACCCACGTTAAACTCGGGGGTGAAAGGAAGGATGCGCGGGAGCGCAATGATCGACTGTCCCGACAAGCCGCCGAAGTCGACCATGCCCATGAAGCACGAGAGCACATAGCCCACCACAAGACCCACGAGGACCGACAACGAGCGCAGGAAGCCCTTGGCAAACACCTGGCAAAGCAAGCAGGCAAGAAGCGTTACGCTACCCACGATCCAATTGCTCATGCTGCCGAAGTCGGTTGCACCTTGGCCACCGGCAAACGAGTTGGCGCCAATGGGAAGGAGCGAGAATCCGATGGCCGTAACCACCGTGGCCGACACCACATGAGGGATGAGCTTGATCCAATACTTAACAAACAGTCCGAGCGTTCCCTCAACCAATCCGCCCACGATGACCGCACCGATGAGCGTGCCCATGCCGTAAGCGCCGGCGATGCTGATGGCGAGCGAAAGGAACGTAAACGAGATGCCCATCACGATAGGCAAGCGAGAACCCACACGCCACACGGGGAAGAGTTGCACCAAGGTTCCTATACCGGCGATGACCATACAGTTTTGGATAAGTGCGGCGCTAATGGCGCTATCGAGCCCCACGGCCGCCGCCAAGATCATGATGGGGGTGATGTTGCTGACAAACATGGCCAGCACATGTTGCAAGCCGAAGGGAAGAGCCTTGCCCAACGGCACTCTACCGTCGAGCCGATAGAGGTTCTCTACTGAATTTGACATAATGCTTTATTGATGTTAGTATGAAACCTATAGGCCTGAACGCACCATTGCGCCCAGGCCATCGGTATGAAGTTAATTATAAATAGCTATCTTGATAACCCCGTCCTCCTTGTTCTCGAAGATGCGGTAGGCTTCCTCTATCCTGCTGAGGGGGAAGCGATGTGTGATGAGCGGTGTGGTGTCGATCTTGCCCTGCTCAATGAGGTGGAGCACCTCCTCGCAATCGCAACCGTCCACCCCACCCGTCTTGAACGTCAGGTTCTTGCCATACATGTTGGGCAAGGGCAACACCTGCGGTTCGTCGTAGAGGGCCACAATGGTGACGATGGCGTTGGGGCGCGCACATTGCCAAGCCAACTGGAACGTGGCGTTGGCGCCCGCCACCTCCAATACGCGGTCGGCGCCCCCATGGTCGCTATGGGCTTCCACAAACGCCTGACACTCCTCAGGTGTGGTGAGCAGCACCTCGGGATAATGCTTCTTTACGAATGCGCGACGTTCCTCCGACCGCTCACAAACAATGATGCGCTTCGGGTGTTTCAGCATGGCGCAGAGCAAGGTGCAGATGCCCGTCGGTCCCGCGCCGATGATGAGCACCGTGTCGTCCTCAGTAATCTCGCTGATGCGGGCCGCCCAGAAACCGGTGGCCAGCACATCGCCCACAAACAAGGCTTGCTCGTCGGTAACGCTATCGGGAATGCGGTTCAATCCATAGGTGGCCAACGGCACGCGAACATACTCCGTCTGACCACCGTCAATGCGACAACCCAACGCCCAACCGCCATGGGGCGAAGTGCAGTTGTTCACATATCCATGCTTGCAATAGAAGCACTCGCCACAGAAGGTCTCCACATTCACGGTGACGCGATCGCCTTCCTTGATGCCTTTCACCTCACTCCCAACAGCCTCTACAACGCCAACCATCTCGTGGCCAACGGTAATGCCGGGCACCGCCCTGGGCACACTACCATGCTTGATGTGGAGATCGCTCGTACAGATACTGCCCAAGGTAACGCGAACAATGGCGTCGGTGGGTTCCTCTATCACGGGTTTCGGCTTATCGGTCATGGCAAACCGTCCTTTCTCTATGTATGTGTATGCTTTCATGAGTTATGTTTTAATATTCACCACGTGGCCCCAAAGCATGGTCGAGTGTCGAGGCCATACGGATCATGTCATGCTTGCAACAGGTATTTTGCCCTCTTGGCCTTGGGCAATGTGCTGATAATCAACTCGTAGGATTCCTTGATCCATGCCCTCACCAGGCATGGGTCGAGCTGCTCATAATAAATGTCGCTCCAATGTTTCTTATTCCAGTGAAACGCCGGAGTGACGGTTTCGTATTGCTCGCGCAAAGCTTCGTTGCGCTCAGGAGCCAACTTACAAGCAAAGCGAGGCATGCTATCGTTCAAGGAGTGGAATCCTCCCCCTAACCAAAGGCATAAAAATATCTTTCCCTCAACGCGGTAAGTTATGTTATCGTCGCCAAAGGGTTGGTCTTCGGTCACGCCATATAGCGACAGCGTGTAGGCCCTCACTTGCTCTATGTCCATGGTTGCTTGGGGTTCTCTGTTGATGATTTATCGGTCTTGAAGGCCCTAAAGCCTGCATGCGCCAAGAGAGGGTTTCGGCCGAGCGCTACCAAACACTCCCACAAACCGTTTCTTGACGCATGGCAAAGGTAAAAATAAAAACAGAGAATCCCACTCTCTTTCGCAGGAAATTTCAATCAAGACCTCACACTTTCTTGCCCAACTCGTATGCCTCCCGCAACTTACCGTTGCCGGCAATGGCGCGCGGGCCATCTACGCCTCCACAGAAAAGTGTGGCCGCCAAGCGACTCTTGGGGTAGCAATCGACCCATCCGGTGAGGCCGGCCTCGGCGCGTTGGGGCACCTCTGGCTCGTCCTCTGCAGCCGTGGAGAGCATGTAAACATCGCGGAACCGATAGTCCAAACGATACATGGCGTTCATGCGGTCGATGAGCACCTTCATCTGGCCGCTCATCTCATAGTAGTAGATGGGCGTGGCCCAACAAACCACATCGGCGCCAAGCACCTTCTGCATGATGTCGTTAACATCGTCTGGGATGGCGCACCTTCCCAGTTTCTGGCAGGCCATGCATCCCTTGCAGAACGCCATTTGCTTGCCAACGAGCGAAATCTTCTCCACTTCGTGCCCCGCCTTGCGAGCACCTTCCACAAACTGATCAGCGAGCATGTCGCTATTCGACCCAACACGTAAGCTGGTTGAGATAACAATTACTTTCTTCATATCGATTTTCCGAGTTTACAGTTTGTTATATTCCTCTTCGCTCACAGGCTCCAACCATTCGTTGGGGGCCGAACCAGGGCATGTGTTTTCCACCTGCACATGGGTGGCGATATGCTGGAACCATGAGTCCTTTTGTGCGCCATGCCAATGCTTCACGCCTTCTGGAATATCGACCACATCGCCCGCCTTGAGTGGAATGGCCGGCTTGCCCCACTCCTGATACCATCCCTTACCCGACACACAGATAAGCATTTGGCGTGCGCCATGATGTATATGCCAATGGTTGCGGCATCCAGGCTCAAAGGTCACGTTGCTCATAGGCAGAGCCGTTTGCTCGCCTTCGCCAATATTTTTGGGAGTCAACGGGGCGAGATGGCTATTGCCCGTGAAGTATTTGGCGTATGCCGTATTGGGACTTCCTATGGGAAACGCCAGATGGTTGGCTTCGTCCGAGACCTCCTGGGCCACCTCATCCGCCCACACATCCTTGGCAAGATTGAAGGCTGCCCATGCCTTGGGCCATCCGGCATAGAAGGCGATGTGGGTTATTATCTCAGCTATCTCGGTGCGGGTAATGCCATTGTTCTTGGCCGTCTGAAGATGATATTTCAGCGAACTATCGGTAATGCCCTGACTGATGAGTGACGTAAGGGTCACCACACTTCGGTCGCGCAACGAGAGAAGGTCGTTGCGGCTCCACACCTCACCAAACAGAATGTCGTCGTTAAGATGAGCAAACTCTGGGGCAAACTCGCCCAACTGTGCGCGTCCTGCTGTCTGTACTATTTTCTTTTGTGCCATAACTTGCATTGAAATTGTTATGATTATTATAGTTAAAACAAACCTCTTCATGTCCTTGGGCACTTATACGATCTTTCTATATTCAGAAGGCGTCTGTCCCGTCTTGGCCTTGAAGAACCTCACAAAGTGTTGGGAATACTCGAAGCCAAGCTGTTGGCTCACCATCTTAACGCTTAGCGTCTCGTCGTTAAGGAGTTGTTGGGCAGCCCGTAGCACACGATCATTGATAAGGTCCTTGGCCGTCCGTCCCGTCTCTGTCTTCACCAACTCGCCAAAATACTTAGGAGAGTAGCAACATTTGTCGGCAAAGAAAGCCACCGAAGGAAATCCTTCGTGCTGGGCTTGGTTGGCAATGTATTGGTCGAGCAACGTCGTAAATTTCCTCACCACCGAATGGTTGATCTCCTCGCGGGTGATAAACTGACGGTCGTAGAAGCGCAGGCAATAGTTCAACAGCAACTCAATGTTGCTCACGATCAACTCGCGCGAATGCTTGTCGATGCTTCGTTTCAACTCCTGTTGTATCATGGAGAGCACACCCCGGAATATGTCAATCTCACCACACGAAAGGTGCAACGCCTCGTTGGAGGTGTAATCGAAAAACTCATATCGGCCTATGCGCTTACCCAACGAGGTGCGACTGAGCAGGTCGGGGTGAAACACGATGGCGGTCCACTTAGGAACCGACACATCAGGATTGGGCTCCACGTGGATTACCTGACCCGGTGCGAAACTTGTAACCGTCATCTCATCGAAATCATACTTGGTGCGCCCGTACGACAATTTGCATCCTTTGTTCTCCTTGAGAAACAGGGCATAGAGGCCATAATGGCACGTAACCTCCTCCAATGTCCTTGGCTTGTCGAAGCGCACCACGCTCACCAACGGGTGGAGCGTATCAAGATGATAGAAATCGTTGAACTCTTGGACGGTATTGAAATAGACCTCTTGCATAAGCGCCTCACTTTCGTCAGTCCACAATACCCAACACATCTTCCACGATTTGCTCATCGAGCAAACGGTTGTTGGCAAGCAACTCGTGCACGTCGTAACGGTCGTAGAGGCCCTTCTTGATGCCGCCCACAAGCACCTTCATCTGCGATGTGCCATAATAAGACGCGATGCGCTCTCCGAATCCACCATCCTTGCAACCATCCTCAAGCGTCACCACCAGTTGGTGGTCGTCCTTCAAGGCGTTGAGCACGTCGACGTCCACGGCGTTCAAATAGCGAGGATTGATGAGCGTGGCGTCGATGCCCTTGTCGGCCAAGAGGCGCACCACGTTCTCTCCCTTCTGGTAGAACGATCCTGCGGCAATGATGGCCACCTTCGACCCTCGGTGCATCACCTTGTACTTCGGGGCGTAACCATATTCGGCATCAACCGGCTCGGCGGTGTGAACCACCCCATTGCTTGGCGTACGAATGGCGATGGGCTTTTGGTCTTGCTGGATCGCCCAACGCATCATGGCAAAATACTCCTCGCAGGTGGTGGGTGCCAGATAGATGAGACCCGGAATGCTGCAAAGCATCGGAATGTCGAAGAGGCAGATGTGGGTGATGTCGTTCATCGAGTTTACGCCACCTCCCACTACGTTGATGACCGCCGGATTGGCGTTGATGCAAAGGTCTTGCGCTATCTGGTCGTAGGTGCGCTGAACAAAGGTGCTGTAAACCGTCCACACGGGATGCAATCCACCCTTTGCCATTCCTGAGATCATGGCCACTGCCTGCTCCTCGGCAATGCCCATGTCAATGTGTTGCTTACCTGCTTCCTTGCGCTTGTCGGGCGTAAAGCCTGCGGCTGTGGGCGTTCCTGCCGTAACGGCGATGAGCGTCTTGTCGTGCTTCATCTCGCGTAACATCCAGTCGCTGAAGAGCTCCGCATAATCCTCGCATGCCACCACCTCGGGCATCGTTCCATCCGCATTCCTCACCGGCCTACTGCCATCCTCCAGGTTAAACGGCAATCCCCAATGCCACGCTTCCTTGTTCTTAACGGCTGGTGCGTAGCCGTGTCCCTTCTCGGTGTGGATATGGACCACGGTAGGCTTGTCGGTGTCCTTAACACTTCGGAACACCTCTATGAGTTTTTCTATATTGTTGCCTTCCTCCAGATACTTGTATTCGAAGCCCCAAGCCTTAAACCAGTTGTGCTCGCATGTACCCCCCGACTCTCGAAGGGCACGTAAGTTCTTGTAGATGCCGCCATGATTCTCTGCTATCGACATCTCGTTGTCGTTCACCACGATGATGATGCCCGTACCCAGTTCGGAGGCTTCCGAGAGACCTTCGAAGGCCTCGCCACCCGAGAGCGATCCGTCGCCGATAATGGCGATGATGTTCTCGTCGGTTCCCTTCACATCACGCGCCTTTTGTAAGCCCGTGGCCAGACTGATGGATGTGGAGGTATGGCCCACCTCAAAATTGTCGTACTCGGGGCATTCGGCAGGCGACGAATAGCCCGAGATGGCGTTCATGTCATCTACATCGCCCAAGAATCCCGAGGCACGCCCCGTCAACACCTTATGAGGATAACTCTGGTGGCTCACATCGAACACCAACTTATCTTTCGGCGCGTTGAACACATAATGCAACGCCACGGTAGCTTCCACAAAGCCAAGGTTAGGTCCCACATGTCCACCATGCTTGCTTACGCGGTTGAGCACGGCCCGACGTGTTTCGTCGGCCACCACTTGAAGCGCCTTCAAGTCCAGCCCTTTCAAGTCGACTGGCGACTGAATTTTTTCTATATACATGGTTGTGTTGTTTTGTTGATGAATACTTGTTTTCGTTTTTCTTGGTGCAAAGATACCCACTTGGTTCGTATTACCCTATACCCCGAGTTCGGAAATAATTACCCCAATAACCGATTATGGCATTCCGGGTACTATTCAAAGGCAATGTCGCAGGCCTCAACCACACGTTCGCCCATGTCGATCATGGCGTTGAAGAGGCTCACGCGTTGCGCACGCCGCAGGTCGGCAAGCGTCAGGTCGGCTTCCTTCAGCAATCCTTGGTCGAGCAGGAAGGCCCGCTTGGTGCCCAGGAGCAAGGGGCGTCGCGGCGTCAACCACTCATGGCCATCATACAGAGCAAGGTTAGTGTAAGAACTATCGGTTACCATCCCATTCTTCACGATGACAATCTCATCGCAGTTGCCACGCTTCGTCACCAAGGCGTTGAGCGCCGACCGATCCACGCTCTTATAGTCATAACCGATCGAATCGTCGCAAACCACTCGCAATGAGCGAATTGGACGCATGGCATAAGATGCATATTCTACCTTCTCCACACCCTTTTCGCCATACACCACACGCGCCTTGAAAAGGTCCATATCGGCCTTCGGCGCCACCCACTCTTCCAAACGGGGCATGGCCGTGAGGGCAAGCGCGGGAAAGAAATGGGCGATGGTACGCTCCATGCGTGCCTGATGGTAAGCAAGAGCCAAGGCCTTACCATTCTTGACCTTGATGGTCTCCACAAATTGTTGCATCATAGTTGGGATTGTTCGTTACGATGGCGCACATCGAATGCACCTTATTATATTATGCCCCACCCCGTTCACTCGAAGGGCAGGTAAATCTTTTGAAGAACCTCGTCGTATTCCTTTCGGCAATCGCTCTTCGAGGTGATGCCGCCTCCGGCCTTGAACGACAACCCGTCGCCGTGCTGCTCCACAAAGCGTATCATGACGGCGGAGTTGAGCTCTCCTCGGTCGTAGATGCCCATGATGCCGGTATAGAAGCCGCGGTCGTAGCCTTCCGCCTCCTCGATAATGGCCACCGTCTTGTTCTTGGGCGCTCCCGTTATGGAGCCCGCAGGTAGTTGCGCGGCCAGCATATCGCCAATGTGCGCTTGGTAATTGCGAGACAAGCGCCCGCTAATCTCGGAACTTGTTTGCAGGATGTCGCCCTTATTGGTATGGAGCACATCCACATACCGGTACTTGTCGACGCGCACATCCTCGGCCACCCTACTGAGGTCGTTGCGTATGAGATCGACGATGGTGGCGTGTTCGGCCGCCTCCTTCGCGTCGGCCATTAACACCTCCTCGGCCTGGGGCAACGAGGCGTCGAGCGTTCCCTTCATGGGATAGGAATAGACGCGCCCACCCTTGACCTTCACGAAGGTCTCGGGCGAGAAACAAACAAAATGGCGGTTTTCCTCCTCGTGCCCACGGAGCAGCAACTTGTATTTTCCCTTGGCATGAAGAAAGATGTCGTGAAGCGATAGGTTGCACCTCACAGGCACCTTGCATGTGAGGTTGGCGAGATAGCTGTTGCCCATCAACATGTTGTTCTTCACGATATCGAAGCTCTTCTCGTACGACGCATACGAGGGAGCGTCGACCTCCCATTGCACCTCAGCGGGGAAGGGAGGCTCCACCTGTCGCCCCACGTTAGACGTGCCCTCAAAATCGTAGAGGCACTCCCGTGGGTCAATATCCGACAATTTTTGGATAAAAGCGTCATCTCCTTGGAAATTGACGACGAAGAGAAAAGGGTCGCCTTCTTGAGCGAGCAGGTTGATACGTTCGATAATATCTTGTTTCATAGTATGCATGGATCATCCTCGTGGGGGATGTCATTCAAAGAACTTTTCAATCAGCACCAGACTCATGAATCCTAACAACAGGGCGTAGGTGGCTTGTTTCTGATAGCCATGCGCATGGGTCTCGGGAATCATTTCGTCGCTCGTCACATAGAGCATAGCCCCTCCGGCAAAGCCCAGCATCACGGGCAGCAACGCCTGCGAGGCGCTTCCCAGGGCAAAGCCCAGCCACACGCCAACCACCTCAAGCAACCCGATGGCCACAGATATGACAAAGGTGCGCATGGGTTTCACGCCGGCCAACAGCAATGGGGCTATGACCACCATGCCCTCAGGCACGTTCTGTATGGCGATGCCCAAGCTAACGGTCCAGTTGGTGGCCACCACATCGCTCAAGCTCACACCAGCGGCCATGCCCTCAGGCAATTTATGCAAGGCGATGGCCATGACAAACAACAGGATTCTATTGAGCGACGCGTTATGGCGATGCTCTTCCGCGTCGAGTCCGGTGATATGATGCAAATGGGGCGTAACCAGGTCGAGCACATTCAGGAAGAACGCGCCCGCCATGACACCTGCCACCACCAACCACCATTGCTCGCCCTGCTCAAAGGCCGGAACGATTAGGCCCAAGGTAGCGGCGGCCAGCATGATGCCGGCACAATAGCCCAGTATTGTGTCGTTCCACTTGTGCGACAGGCCCTTGATAAGGAATCCCAGCACACTACCGATAATCGTCGCTCCACACAGTCCGGCGGCGCTAATCCATACTTGTGCCATTGTCTACAACGCTTACCACATCCACCACATGGCTGCCCGCCCCTATCAGGTCGGCACGATCGGAGATGCTCTTTTGGTATTCTATGAAATGGGCGAACGTCTCTTCGCTCATGCGATTGAGTCGCGTGCGCATATAGTCGGACGCTCCATCGGGCGAGAAAATGGTTACCCGCTCCAGACCGGCGCCTTGGTCGAGACGGTCGATATCCTCCAGGCGCACATAGTCGTAAAGCTCGTCGGGTTGCGCCTGAATGTGGAAATGCTTGTCTACAGCGCCTCGCTCCAACAAGCCCCCTATGCGTTCCTCGTCGAAGCAATACGATAGGATGCTGTATTCGTTCATAAGGTAGGCCACAAAAATGACGCCCCCAGGCTTCGTTACGCGCTTGGCCTCGTTCAGGGCCTTGATCTTCTCCTCGTCGCCTATCAGGTGATAGAGCGGACCGAGCAGCAACGTGACGTCGGCCCACGCCGTAGGCAAGAACGGCATGTTCCTCGCGTCGCCTTGCACCACATCGGCCGTAGGCTCACGCTTCAGGAACACCTCTATGTTGCGACGCACCAGCTCCACGGCCTTCACCTCATAGCCCTCGGCCATGAGGGCGGATGTGTAGCGACCCGTTCCGGCGCCAATGTCGAGCACACGCGCGCCCGGCTTCAGAAAACGGTGCAGATGGTGCAACGTGGTTTCAAACTCAACAATGCCATGACGGCGCAACAAGCGCTTGTCCTCGGGATGTTTGTTATAATGCTTCTCTATGTTGGATAAGGGCATAATGCATAGCTTTTTTGTGTAGGCAAAGGTAAGCATAATAACTGAAAAAGCCTTCCACAACATGGCTTTTTTACGGATTGCCTATGGCTCGGGGGTAATGCGTTTGCGGTCGCTATGAAAGCGCTTACGCGTTTGGGCCATGGCCTCGGTTGCCATGGCGTGCGTCTCGATGAGCAGCTTACTCTTATGGTAAGCCACGATCTTGACCGCAACCGAACGATGCCTGGCCTTCGCCTCAATGCATTGTTGTATCAAATCGGGATTGGCCGACTTGGCCGTCGGCACCTTGTCGAAGTTCATGATGTAAGCGGCGTTGGTCAGGAAGAGGAGGTCGGACGCTTCGGGCAGATGGCGCATCACCTTTACCATGAGGGTGAGCATCATGCGAAACTCGGTGGTATGCAAGTCGCTAATCGCCTCACGCCCGATGGTGCGCCCTTCGCTTTCTATCACCACGGCGGCACCTCCTGCACGCTCCTTGTGCCCATAGTCGCATGAGCCGCCTATCCAAACCTGATAGGTGGCAGAAGGCTGGGATGTTGGCATAGACGTCATGCGCTTCCCCCTACGCCTTGATGGCGTTTAAGATTTGCTCGGCGTGGATTTTCGTCTTGATTTCCTTGGGTGTGAAGATCTTCTCAATAACGCCTTCCTCGTTGACGAGATAGGTGGTGCGGAGGATGCCGATGGTTTTGCGGCCGCACGTCACCTTCTCTCCCCAACATCCCAACGCCTGCAACAAGGTGGTGTCGGTATCGGCTATGAGGGGGAACTGCAAGCCGTGGGCGTCGGCAAACTTCTTCTGCAAAGCCTGCTTGTCCTTGCTCACACCAATGATCTCGTAACCTGCGGCGGCCAACTCCTCCTTATGGGCCTGCAACGAACAGGCTTCGGCGGTGCATCCGCTGGTGTTGGCCTTGGGATAACTGTAAAGCACTATCTTGCGACCGCGATAATCGGCGGCCTTAATCTCGCGTCCGTCCTGGTCGATGCCCAGGACCTCGGGAATCTTATCTCCTATAGTCATATAGCTTTTATTTTTCAAAATCGGTCATCAGGGTTTCGTTCTGAATGACCAATTGGGGTTTATAGAAACAACTCGTTTTTCTTCCGCTCACGGCAAAGAGGCTCCAGGTGGGACTCCAGCATGTGGAGGCGCTCACCTATGCCACGCGCCTGCACAGGACAAACCGCCACGCAACGCATGCATCCGATGCAAAGGTTCGAGTTGACCTCTTGGGGATGGTCGGGCGCTATGGCTCCCACAGGACATTGGCTGGCGCACGTTCCGCACCCCGTGCAAAGGTCGTTGGCCGTGGGGAACGGTCCTGTGCACCCTTGCTTATAAGGGCGGTTGCCCGGCACCACCAATGGGTGTGAAGGCTCTTTCCGTTCCATCGCATTGCGGATGGCTGCGCCAAAGGCCGCGAGCTCGTGGGCGTCGGCCTCGTCGGGCCGTCCCGCGCCATACATGCGGCAAATGCTATGCTCGGCAATAGCCGCCACAGCCGCCACCACCTGGAAGCCCATGGCGGTGGCCACATCGCGCATCTCCACCAGGGCGTCCTCATAGGCTCGGTTGCCATAGACAGCCACCACCACGCAACGCGCTCCGTGGGTCTCCACACACCTCAGGCGCTCAACGGCCAAGGCGGGCACACGTCCCGCATACACGGGCATGCCCACCACCACAAGGTCGGAGGGCCCGACGGTGGGAACAGCCACTTCATCGGCGGGCACACAGAGTTCCGTGGCCGTGGCGATGGTTCCCAATCCCTCGCAGAGCGCCTCACACACACGTAGGGTTCCACCTGTTGGACTGAACGTGATCTGACGTATTCTCATGTTTTGGATGTTTTGGGGTGAATCTGAATGATCGAATGGGGTTAAAACTTCTTGGTTCTCACATGGCAATAGGGTTCGCCACCCGTCTTTTCATAATAGCGCTGGTGGTAGGCCTCGCCTATGTAGAACGGCTCCTCGGGCAGCAACAGGGTGTTGACCTCATAGCCCTTGTGGCGCAACAGTTGCATCACGCGCTCGGCCGTCTGCCTTTGGGCCTCATCGCGATAGAATATGCAGCTGCGGTATTGGGCGCCCAAGTCGGGTCCCACGCCATCGGTCTGTGCGGGGTCGTGTATCTCGAAGAACAGTTTGCAGAGACTCTCATAGGACACCACCGCGGGATCGAATTCGACGATGACGGCCTCCACATGATGCGTCTTATGGTCGCGCACATCGGCATACGAGGGGAAGGCCTCCGTGCCTCCGGTGTAGCCCGCAAGGGTACCCACCACACCCTTCTGCTTCTGAAACTGGTGCTGGGTGCCCCAGAAGCATCCGCAAGCAAAGATGCCCACGGCAATATGGGGGTCGGTGGGAGGCTGGTAGAGGTCGACCTTCGAGCAAGCCTTGATGGCCTCCCTTACCTTGGCCAGCGCCTCGCCATACTTGGCCTGTTGGTTGGGATGGGCTTTCTCGCGCTCGTAATGCTGTTGCAAGTCGTTGTGCTCCACTTGCAGGGCGATGGAATTGCCCGAGTGGATGATGCGTCGCAGATGCTCCTCGCAACTCGTCCTCTCCTCATGGGTGAGCAGGCGGAGCGCGTTCACAACGCCCGTGGGTATGCCCTCATGGAGCAAGTCGTCGAAGGTGTAATGGGAGCGTTCCACCACCTCGTGCAGGAATCCCGCCATTTTCTCCTCGTCGGTATGGCCCATCAATCCCACGGCAAGCGGATGGAGAATGGCTGGATACCCGTCGCGGTTGAGTTGTCCGGCATGGGCCGTTGTGGCTATGCGAAGTGCTATGTCGATCGTGTTCATCCCATCAACTTATTCATGGCGAAATATTTCCACAAGGGAGCGGCCATCAGGGCTTGGTGAAACTCGTCGTTCCTGAGCATACGCGCCACCTCGTCTTGCTCCAGAAACACCATCTTGATGTCTTCCGTGCTCTCAAGGTGCTGGGTGGACACGCGCTCCACGCCAAGGGCCAGGTAGCAATGGCAATGGTTGTTGCAGGCTCCAGGGTTGGGACTGATGGTCATGAGCTTCGTCCATTGGCCCCCGCCATAACCTGTTTCCTCATACAGTTCGCGTTGGGCTGCCTCCAGCGGTGTTTCGCCCTTCTCCACGCATCCGGCCGGTATCTCGATGGCGGTGAGGTGCTGAGCGTGGCGATACTGACGTTCCATCAGGAACTTATTGTCTTTCGTGATGGCCACAACATTGCAGAAATCGGGATACTCCAACACGTAGAAATCGTTGATCTCGGCACCCGTAGGCAACTTCACGTGGTCGCGCCTGGCGGTAAGCCAAGGGCGCTTGAAGACATACTCGCTATCGAGCACCTCCCAGGCCATGGGGTCTTTGTCTTGTTTCGTATCCATCTTGCTCATTTGCTATCAATCTTCTTTTACAATGGGATACAACTCGATAAACTCACCATTGTGTGTCTTGCCATCGTTGATGAGCTCCGCAAACGACTTGCCCACGGTGTCGATGTCGTGAAAACCGGGGAGCGCCATATTGCCGTTGAGGTCGGTAGTGGTGGGACCCGGGTGCACACTAAAGATCTCAACCGGGATATGCTTCTGCTCGAAATCGACGGCCATGACGCCCATCATGGCGTTTTGCGCGGCCTTACTGGCCACATAGGCCAACGGATGCCAATAGGGGCTCACCTCGCTTGGCACGGTGATGTTCACGATGCGGCCTTCGTTGGCCTTGATGACGGGCAGGAGGGCTTGGGTAATGGCAAGAGTGCCATAATAGTTTACATCTATCGTGGCCTTGATGTCGATCATCTGGGTGTCCCAACTGGTTACCGACATATCGCCGGGAATGCCCGCATTGTTGACGAGCAGACTCAGGGAAGGATATTTCTTGGCTATTTCGTTGGCCGCACGGCTGATGCTATCGGGGTCGTTGAGCTCGATGTTTACCCAGCCGAGCACATTCACGCCCGCCGCCTTCAGGTTGCTGATGGCAGCCATGGCGCGTTGCGAGTTGCGCGCTCCTATGATTACGTCCCAACCGCTCAGGCCGAGGTGCTTGCTGATGCCAAAGCCAATGCCTTTGTTGGCTCCTGTTACGAAAACGATCTTATTCATTGCTGATAGGGTATTTAATATGCAAAGATAGTGCAAAGATAATCTTTTTCCTTGGTAACGCGTAACGTTTGGGGCTATATTTCCGAATAAACCTGTTGGCCGTCGATGCGCTCCGATTTCATCACATAAATGCGCTCCACGGGGATGGCCACTTGGGGCGCGGGAAGATGGGTTACGATGTGTGAGGGGCGCTGCACCAAGGAGATATGGGGCAAGAAGGGCGTCGCGCTATAGGCCACGCCATGGGCCGTGAGGCGCTCTCGCAACTGGTTGGCCAAGGCCGTGACCGCCTCGCCATCACTCACCCCACACCAGACAACGCCGGCCTTCGTGGGGAACGTGCCCAACGGGCCTAAGGTCATGGTGAAGGGCTCAAAACGCACCTCGTTCACCGCCAGGCGTATCGTGGGCAGGTCGTAGCGCTCGCCAATGAAGGCAAGTGTCATGTGGAGGTTGCCCCACGCACAATAGTTGCCCTCAACGCCCTGCGCGCGGAGGGCGTTCTGCAAGGCCACGAGCGCCTTCTTTACCTCGTCTCCAAACCGTAAGGCTATGAATATGCGGGCCATGGTGGGATTTGTTTTTCACATGTGATGGTGACAAAGGTAATGGAAAACGCATACAACGCAAAACAAAAGAACATAATATTTTGGTGCCAACACAACGATTGATAGGGGAAAGTTGCATAAAGTCGGGGTAAAATGATTATCTTTGCCACAAAATTGTTTCGCATGCCGCCTATTTTGCATCTACCATTACTAACCGACCGCAAGTTGGGAACGTGCGAAGCCAAGTAACACCATCATTATTATGGCAACAGTAGACGACAAGAAAATTATCTTTTCAATGGTGGGAGTGTCGAAGATCATCCCACAAAACCACAAGCAGATCCTGAAGGACATCTACCTGTCTTTCTTCTATGGCGCAAAGATCGGAATCATCGGTCTGAACGGCGCAGGTAAGTCAACGCTGATGAAGATCATCGCCGGACTGGAGCAGCCCACCCAAGGCGAGGTGGTGTGGAGCCCGGGCTACACTGTGGGCTACCTGCCGCAGGACCCACCCCTCAACGAGGCGAAGACGGTCAAGGAGAACGTCATGGAGGGTGTGCAGAAGGTGTACGACGCCCTCGCCGAGTATGAGGAGATCAACCAGAAGTTTGGCATGGAGGAATACTACTCAGACGCCGACAAGATGGACAAGTTGATGGCGCGACAGGCGGAGGTACAAGACCTCATCGACGCTACCGACGCGTGGAACATGGACTCGAAGCTCGACCGCGCCATGGCCGCCCTTCGCTGCCCACAGGGCGACCTGCCCGTTACCAACCTCTCGGGTGGTGAGCGCCGACGCGTGGCCCTCTGCCGCCTGCTGCTGCAGAAGCCCGACGTGCTGCTGCTCGACGAGCCCACCAACCACCTCGACGCCGAGAGCATCGACTGGCTCGAGCAGCACCTCCAGCAATATGAGGGCACGGTGATTGCCGTTACCCACGACCGCTACTTCCTCGACGATGTGAGCGAGTGGATCCTGGAGCTCGACCGTGGCGAGGGCATCCCCTGGCATGGCAACTACTCTTCGTGGCTCGACCAGAAGACCAAGCGCATGATGCAGGAGGAGAAGCAGGCTTCGAAGCGACGCAAGGCGCTGGAACGCGAGCTGGAGTGGGCCCACATGGCACCCAAGGCCCGACAGGCCAAGGGTAAGGCGCGTCTCAACGCCTACGAGAAGATGCTGGGCGAGGAGCAGAAAGACCGCGAAGAGAAGTTGGAGATCTTCATCCCCAATGGCCCACGTCTGGGCAACAAGGTTATCGAGGCGCAACACGTCAAGAAGGCTTTCGGCGACAAGGTGCTCTTCAGCGACCTCAACTTCATGCTGCCGCCTAACGGCATCGTGGGCGTGATAGGTCCCAACGGTGCGGGAAAGACCACGCTCTTTCGCATGATCATGGGATTGGAGCACACCGATGATGGAACGTTTGAGGTGGGTGAGACCGTGAAGCTCGCCTACGTAGACCAGCAGCATAAGGACATCGATCCGGAGAAGTCGGTCTACGACATCATTTCGCAGGGCAACGAGACCATACGCATGGGTGGACGCGATGTGAACGCACGCGCCTACATTTCGCGCTTCAATTTCTCGGGCACCGACCAGAGCAAGCTCTGCGGCACGCTCTCGGGTGGTGAGCGCAACCGCTTGCAACTCGCCCTGGCGCTGAAGCAGGAGGGCAATGTGCTGTTGCTCGACGAGCCTACCAACGATATCGACGTGAACACGCTGCGCGCCCTGGAGGAGGGTCTGGAGAACTTCGCCGGATGTGCCGTGGTGATCAGTCACGACCGTTGGTTCCTCGACCGTATCTGCACACACATTCTGGCCTTCGAGGGCAACGGTGAGGTGTTCTACTTCGAGGGCAGCTACTCCGACTACGAGATCAACAAGGCGCGCCGACTCGGCAACGAGGAGATCAAGAAGGGCCGCTATCGCAAGTTGATGGAGGACTAAGTTATATTGTGGAAAGTGGAATGTTGGGTGTTGAATGTGATTCATCTTCAATGCTCAACTTTCAACACTCCACATTCAACACTCCACATTATTATCCCAAACATATATAACCCCCCTTTTACACCAGTAGGATAAAAACATACTATTTATAGAGGAATTCATAATTTTCGGGTTTAAGATTAACGGCAACAAACTTATACAATTTTTTCCAAACGCCCAATTAAAACCACAGAAATCGATCGCCCAAGGGCAATTTACTTCGCTTTCATGCGGAAGTTAGCACATTTATTTGTACCTTCGTGTTTAATATCTACACAACACATCTAAATTCAAGATCCAACAACCATGAAAAAGAACTTACGCACGGCTTCCCTCTGTGTGCACGGAGGCTACGAGGCTAAGAATGGCGAACCCATCGAACCGCCCATCATCCAGAGCACTACATTCAAATATGATAACTCTGAGGAGATGGCCATGCTCTTCGACCTCAAGAAGGAAGGCTATTTCTACACCCGACTGCAAAACCCCACCAACGACGTGGTGGCCAAGAAGATTGCGCAGCTCGAAGGGGGCGTGGGGGCCGTGCTGACCAGCAGCGGACAGGCCGCCAACTTCTATGCCGTGTTCAACATCTGCGAGGCAGGCGACCATATCGTGACGAGCAACGAGATCTACGGAGGCACATTCAACCTCTTCGGCGTAACGCTCAAGAAGCTGGGCATAGACTGCACATTCGTCGACCCCAACGACTCGGAGGAGACCATAGAGAAAGCCTTCCGGCCCAACACCAAGGCGCTCTTCGGCGAGACCATCAGCAATCCCGGGTGCGCCGTGCTCGACATCGAGAAGTTTGCGCGCATCGCCCATCGCCATGACGTGCCGCTCATTGTGGACAACACTTTCGCCACCCCCATCAACTGCCGCCCCTTCGAGTGGGGCGCCGACATCGTGACCCACAGCACCACCAAGTATCTCGACGGCACGGCCAGCCAAGTGGGAGGATGCGTGGTGGACAGCGGACGCTTCGACTGGCTTGCCCACGCAGAAAAGTTCCCTGGACTGTGCACTCCCGATGAAAGCTATCACGGACTCACCTACGCCAAGAAGTTTGGAGCCATGGGCTACATCACCAAACTCGTGGCGCAGCTCATGCGCGACCTCGGATCCATTCCCGCGCCCATGAACTCGTTCATCCTCAACCTCGGACTGCAATCGCTACACCTACGCATGAGGCAGCATTGCGCCAACGCACAACAGGTGGCAGAGGCACTACAGGCCGACGAGCGTGTGGCATGGGTGCACTATAGCGGACTGCCCGGCGACGCCTACCACCAGTTGGCCGAGAAATACCTGCCCAACGGATCGTGTGGCGTCATTGCCTTCGGACTGAAGGGCGATCGCGACACCGCCATCCGATTCATGGACTCACTACAGATGATCAACATCGTTACCCATGTGGCCGACGCACGCACCTGTGTGCTCCACCCCGCAAGCCACACCCACCGACAACTCACCGACGAACAACTGCGACAGGCTGGTGTGGCACCCGATCTCATACGCCTCTCAGTGGGCATTGAGGACGTAGACGACATTCTCGACGACATTCGTCAGGCGCTCAACAAGGCCGTAGGCTAACGCCTCCGCGAAGCCAAAATCGTTCCACACAAGCACCTCTTGGGCCATTCATCCAAGGGGTGCTTTTAGTTTTACCCCACGCTCGCCCGCTCCGAAGCGAGGCTGGGGGCAACTGCGCTCCCCCGTTTGCCGCAACCCACGCTTCCACCCCATTTCATCAGGCGCAACCGCAAAAGAATGTGTCTCGTCGAATACGGAACGACCTTAATCTTAAACTGAAATCTTAAAAACACACGGGCAACCTATTGCCGGAACATGGGAACGACCTTAAACTAAAATATTCCTCCAAATGGAGCGAGCTTCTCAGATTTAATTTGTATTTTTGCCATATCAATCGTCGGATTCTCTTGTTTATTTTTGCAACACTAAGATAATAGTGTTGCGGAATTAAGGACTATCTAAAAGATTGCCGTATTTTTGTCATAAAAAAGAAACATCTTCAAACAACAACTATATGAATTACAAGACATGGCTTTTGCCCTTTGTGAGTTTCCTCGCCAGTATATGCTGTCAGGCGCGTTCCATTCAACATCCGTCTTATCTTTTGGGAAGCTCAGGACTGAGCAACTCGAAACTGGAACGCATAGAGATTGGGAAGAAAACAACGGCCCTTATCTTTGCACTCAACGCCTTTGAAGACCAAATCACATTACCTGGAAACGTTTATCTGACGGCAGCCGGAGACAGTCTGCCCCTTCTCTCAGCAGTGGCTTACAGGCATCGGTGCGACGAAGATTCTGCTCGTCAAGTGACTAAAGGGGATAACTTCGCCTTCCAAGAGGGTGATTCCTTACGTCTCGTTTTTCCCTGCTTGCCACACCAAGCCACCACTTTCGACTATTTTTGCATCAACGACTGGGATTCGGGGAAAATGTTAGGCATCCGCACTGACGGTCATCCTTACCCCTCCCTTCTTCCTCCTGCGCCGTCGCTTCGCTTGACTGGAGCGTTGCCCGATTGGCCCCGCCGCTATGCTCCGGCTGTGGTGCGCGGACGTGTTCATGGTCTGCCACAAGGAGAGCGGTACGTTCTGTCCGTATCGGCCAATAACGGCAACATCAAGGACAATCCCTTCCCTGAGATAACAGATACGTGCGGGCTCTTCTGCTTGAAGTACGATCTGGCTTACCCCATCCTTGTGGATTTCTCGGTGGTTGGCTACCCATTGAATTTTCCGCTCTGCCCTGGGGACACGATCACCATTGACTATGACTTAAACAGAGCGGCCAATTCCCAATATGTCGGAGCCTATCATCCTGAGAAGAAAAAGGCTCTGCACATACATGGCGGAATGACTTCGCTTCTCAGCATTGATTCGCTTTTGAACACCTTGAGGTTAGAAAACTGTTCGTTCCAACAAGACAGCATCGAAAAAGCTCACCATCAGAGTTACGCCGAATACCGCCAATCGGTGTGGGAATGCCATCAGAACCGTCTTTCCCGTTATGCAGCTCTTCCCCTATCAGAGGGTGAACGGGAATATCTGCAGCTAGCCAGCGAGAAGGCATATCTTGACAGGTGCAACCAGTATGCTTTCATCAACACCCTCTCACCAAATCCCCTTGACTCGGCACAGCTGGCCGCTCCCGAAAAACGAATGGACCTCCAAGATCCCCATGCCGCGCAATTGATTTTTCCCCATACGCTCCACACGGCCTACGTCACTTCCAACACCTCATACGAAACCTATCTGGCGGCCAACGGATTGCAATCATCAGTGATGGGGCGATGGTTCGAACAACTTGATTCCGCCACAGCTCTGGTTGCACGGGTGAAAGCCGCCCAACCTGTCAGTGCAAAGGATATCAACCGACTGTCTACCGAATATCAAGCGGCTATCCGCGAATTACAAGCCCAATTGGCTCCACAGCTTGATTCCGACTCGCTGTGGACACCACAGGGTGAACCCGAAACATATCTCTCCCAAATCGTGGCCCGTCATCCCGGCAAAGTGGTATTCATCGATTTCTGGGCCACATGGTGCGGCCCTTGCAACCTTGGAATCAAGGAAATGGAAAAGGTGAAGAACGAGTTGGAAAATCAGGGCGTGATCTTTGTCTACATCACCAACAACTCCTCCTCCACCGATGGCTTCATGGAAATGAAACGCAAACACAGAGGCGAGCACTACATCTTCACCGAGGACAACTGGAAGAAGATGAAGATTCCCGGCTACAACAATGCCATTCCCCATTACCTTATCTATGGCCCAGATGGTCAACTCAAGGAATCGGTTGTAGGATGGCCTGGCGTTGAACCTATGAAAGAAAAAATTCTGAACGCGAATGAGTAGGCTCTAAAACCCAAAAGGCTGGATTCCTGACATGGAATTCAGCCTTTTTGTTCGTCTACGGTCATAAGTAGGGACTGCTAATTAGTGTTTACTGAATAATTTCTAACTCTCTGATATTAAGTTTATATAACTTTATTTCTTCGTTCGACATGAAGGTCGCCAGCCATGTGTTTGCCCATTTCCCACGCCTTGCGAGGGGTGGCAGATTACCCATTTTTAGGTATTGCGCACCTTGGAAAACACCCGTAACTTTGCATTCCCCAAAAACGGAGACAACCACAGGTCTGACAATCACAATAAACACAATAAAAGAAAATAGCAGAATATGAAGAAGATTTTTACTCTCGTTTTCGCCACGCTGATGGCAGGTAACATGATGGCTCAGATGCACGGAGCGTTGAAATTCGCAGGAGCCTCCACGGCCAATGTGCTGACACAGAACGTGGAAAACGCAAGCGACACGGTGAGGTTTGAGATGGTGAACGCGGCTGCCGGCAACATCACCCTGCCCAAGATCGTGAATGACAACTTTGTGATTCCCTCGTTCACCATCGAGAATGTGGCGTTCGCAATGGGAGCCAACCACGTGATAACGATGGCCGACCAGACTTTCGCAACCAAGGTGACTGTGGGCGGCGAGGAGAAGGACATCACAGGTTCGTCATTCACAGGCACCTACAACATGGCCGACAGCTCCCTCACCCTGAAGGCCGTGTTCAAATACGGAGCCATGCCCTTCGACATGACCTACTACATCAAGGCCTACTACATCAAGGCCGTGACAAGCGCCATCAACGTGAATGTGGGCGGAGCGTTCAACTACACCAACAACAACGTAACCTACAACGTGCGCAAGTATATGGACGGCAACGTGCAGAAGGTGGACGTGGAGATTCCCACCTACACCCTCGACAACACCGTGATGGGCAACCTCACGCTCGGCACCTACACCGTGAAAGGACTCACCTACGACGAGGAGAAGGGCGGATTCTTCCGCGACTACAAGGACGACGGACTCACCTTCCACTTCTCAGCCGAGACGGGTGGCAAGAAGACGATGGACGGTAACTATTCGTTCAACCCCGAGAAGGACAAGAACATCCTCGTGAAATACAACGGCAACAAGGTGGAGGACATCGTGAACACGTTCCAGATGGGATCGATGCCGTTCGCCATCGTGAGCAAGTTTACCTCCGACCCCACCGCCATCACCTCGGTGAAGAGCAACGGAATGGGCGATGGCAAAATCTATAACCTCAACGGGCAGATGGTTGACAAGTACTACAAGGGCGTGGTGATTGTGAACGGAAAGAAATATCTTAAGAAATAAGATAAGCTGAGATTATTATTGATGAAGAATTTTTACAAAGTGGCCGTTGCTGGGATGGGCGTCGTAGCGCTCACCGCTTGTAACGGTCTTTTTGACGACATATACGACAAGCCGCAGGAGATAGCGCCAGCTAAGGGCCAGATCGTGATGGACGCGACGAGCTGGACCAATTGGTATTATGTGGACCTCAACCGTCTCCACCAGCTTACCGTTGAGGGCGACGAGGAGGCTCTGTTCAAGGCGCAGACCGAGTTTGAGGCCTACCCCATACCGATGGAGGCCACAGGCGAGCGGGTGGATAAGCCCACAACGGAAGGCGAAAGCACGGGCGCAAGCTCCACGACAACACAGAGCGAGAAGCCGGGACAATATATGTATTGGTTCGACGTGTTCGGAGCGGGCGTAAAGAGCAACACGTTCACCCACTTCACCCCCACCGCTGAGCAGACGGCTCCTGAGGAATGGTCATTCGCCATTCACCGCAACAACGTGAGAACCAACGGCGGAGCCGTGCTCGAGACCACCTACACCTCGATGGACCAGTTGCCCGAGAGCAGCGAGGCGTTCAGGAACATGACGTTCAAGGAGGACGAATGGACCGAGAACGAGGTGTGGGACAGTCAGGAGCTGATGCTGCTGGGCTATGTGCCCTCGCAGGGCATCGCCCTAAACCGCGTGCTCTCGTCGTGGCTGAGCATGGAGATTCCGCCCATGCCACCATCGTTCAGCATGAACAACCACGTGTTCGTTTTGCGATTGAAGGACGGAAGCTACGCGGCTTTGCAGTTGGAGAACTATCTCGCGCCAAACGGCACAAAGTGTTACCTCACAATCAATTACAGGTATCCTTACTAAATGGGTGCCACTCGCTTTGAACGGGAAAAAGATTTATTCGAACGGAAATGAACAAACCCATATTATTCTCCGTATTGATGGCCACCGCCACGTGGCAGACGGCAACGGCCCAGGATGCCACCGCCGACTCCACCTACCGACAGTTTAATCTCGGCGAGGTGGTGGTGACGGGCACGCGTACGCCTAAATTCCTGAAGGACACGCCCATACAGACACGCGTGATCAGCGCCAAGGAGATTGCCCGGCTCGACGCCACCAACGTGCAGGACCTCTTGCAACAGGAACTTCCCAGCGTGGAGTTCTCGTATGCCATGAACCAGCAGACGCACCTCAACTTCTCGGGCTTCGGCGGCCAGGGAGTGCTCTTCCTCGTGGACGGCGAGCGGCTGGCTGGCGAGACCATGGACGACGTGGACTTCACCCGACTGAGCATGGACAACGTGGAGCGCATAGAGATCGTGAAGGGTGCGGCCTCGGCCCTGTATGGAAGCAATGCCACAGGCGGAGTGATCAACATCATCACGAAAAACAGTCAGAAGCCCCTGACGCTCAATGTGAACGCACGCTACGCCAAGCACAACGAGCAACGCTACGGAGCGGCCTTCGGACTGAACGGAAAGCATTGGAACAATATGCTCACGGCCAACCTCAACCGTACGGACAACTACAATGTGCACAGCGCCGAGAACCCCGTGACGCGCATCATCGCAACCGTGTATGGCGACAAGACGATGAACCTCAAAGACCAACTGGTGTGGAGCCCCAACAGCAACCTCCACCTCACGGGACGCGCCGGATACTTCTTCCGGGAGACGGTGAGGTCGGCCGACCAACCCGAACGCTACCGCGACTTCTCGGGCGGGCTGCGCATGGATTGGAACCTGTCGGAATGGGACAACGTGCAGGCGAGCTACGCCTTCGACCAGTACGACAAGTCGGACTTCCAACGCATCACACGACTCGACATACGCGACTACAGCAACGTGCAGAACACCATACGATGGCTCTACAACCACTCCTTCAAAAGCGGAGACGTGCTCACCATTGGCTCCGACTACATGCACGATTATCTCTACAACACCAACCTGGAGGGCGAAGTGCGCAAGCAGGACTTGTGGGACGTGTTCGCCCAATACGATTGGCGCATCACCGACAAATGGGAGGCTGTGGGAGCCGTGCGCTACGACTATTTCTCCGACGGCAACGACACCCACGTCACCCCCAAGCTCAATGTATGCTACAAGCCAAGGCGCAACCTCGCCCTGCGTGCCGGATACGGCATGGGATTCCGCGCGCCCACGCTGAAGGAGAAGTACTACAACTTCAACATGTCGGGCATCTGGATCGTGGAGGGCAACGCCAACCTGAAGTCGGAGGTGAGCCACAATGTCAACCTCTCGGCCGAATACACTAAGGGCCACTACAACTTCACGGCTTCGGTTTATTATAACAAGGTGAAGAACAAGCTCGCCACGTCAGCGCCCTACTTCAAGAACGCCGACGACAAGCTGCCCTATCTGCCCTACGCCAACCTCGACAACTACAGCGTATGCGGAGGAGAGATAGGGGCGCAAGCCAAATGGAACAACGGGTTCGGGGCGCGGCTCACCTATGCCTACACCAAGGAGCAGCTCGCCAAAGACAAGGATGGCAACACCATCAACAACCAGTATATCCCCGCACGCGAGCATGCGCTCAACGCACGCGTGGACTTCGACCGACAGCTCACCAAAACCTACGGACTGAACATCGCGCTTCAGGGACGGGTACTTTCGGGGGTGGAGAACGTGGAATACAAAGACTACTACGACGTGAGCAAAGGAACCATCAGCGTGGAATATCCCGCCTACACGATATGGAAACTGTCGGTGGTGCAACGTGTGGGAAAAGCGGTGAAGGTAAATGTGGCGCTCGACAACCTCTTCGGATACAAGCCGAAGTATTATTATCTCAACAGCCCCATAACCGACGGCGTCAACCTTCAGATAGGAATGTCGATAGACATCGATAAAATATTTTGAAACTAAAAACGTTATACGTTTATTATGAAACAAAACTGGTGGAAAGCAATAGCGTCGTTCCTCATGGTTCTCTTTACCATGCCATTGGGACATGCGCTGATGATGATTATGGAGAAGACAATGACCCCAGAGGCGCTACACTACTCGGCCTTCCTCATGGGATTGGTGGGTCTGCTCATTGTAATAACTGGCGTGTTTGTGAAGGGCGACACCAAACAAACGATCTTCGGACTGATCGGAGGCCTTCTCTTCTGGACGGGATGGGTGGAGTTTCTCTTCCAATACTACGCCACACGCTGGGGCACACAGCCTGAGATGGAGAATGGAGAGATCGTCACCAAACCCGAATATCTCATCCTGCCCGCCTCCTTCGGCATGTGGATGATGGTGATGACGCTCTACATCTTCTCAACGAAGAACGGATGCAACTTCATCAACTGGTGGCAACACACGCTGCTACACTCGCGTAAGAACGAGATCGCGGCACGGCCGATGACCCACCACACGAGCATCGTGACCTTCATGGAGCTCAACATGATTCTCTGGGCGAGCTACCTGCTGCTGATGTTCTGCTACGATAAGAACTTCCTTGGCGATCGCCATCCCGCGACGAGCCTTGTGGCGGCAGCGTGCCTGGCGGGTAGCGTGCTGATCTTCAGGAAGCAACTCAGACTGGCCTCGTGGGGAGCCAACATTCGCATGGCCATCGCCACGGTGGTGGTGTTCTGGGTGCCAGTGGAGGTGCTAGGCCGCCTAGGGTTCTTCAAGGAGATTTGGATTGAGCCGGAGCGTTACGCCACGCAGATGGTGTGCATCCTCGTGGCGTTTGTGGCACTGCTAGCCTACATCGCCTTGGCGGCGAGAAAAAGGAAGGCACAAGGGTAGCCACGGATGCCATGGCTGCAACAAGGGGGGGACTATAGGTCTTTAGGACAGAAGAGGGCGGAGAGATAAACGGCGCCGGCCAGCATGAGCGCCCCTCCCAACCCCACATAGAACGAGGCGATGAACGTGCGGGGGACGGCTTGGCAGCTGCGGAATATGATGCCCAGCGTGATCATGACCGCCATGACGAGATAGGACCTGAGGGGCATGAGGTGCCATATCCGCCGCTGCGCCGGGTAGATGCGCCCGATGCGCCGCACGTTCTTGAACAGCATCTTGACAAACATGACGGAGAAGAGGACGAGCGTGGCGAGGCTGCCCAGCACCATGCCTGCTGTGGTAGCGGTGAGTGCGCGCCATGCCTCCACGCCTATCCTACAGACGTTGAAGCCTGCCGCCAGCCAGATGATACCGGCCATGAAAGCGAGCCATTGGGTTTTCATGATGCCAAAGGGTGATTTCTCTTGTTTCTTTTTTATTTTTTATTTCCCTTTTTATTCTCTTCCTATTTACCCACGCAGAAGTGTTGGAAGATGTTGTTGAGGGTTTCTTGCGAAGTGATTTGGCCTCCGGTGATGTCGGCCAGGTCTTCCAAACATAGGCGGAGGTCTTCAGCCAAGAGGTCGGAGGGCAAGCCTGAGGCGAGGCCGTCGATAACGCGTTGCAGGTCGGTCATGGCCTTGTGCAAGGCTTCGAAATGGCGCATGTTGGTCACCAGGATGGTGTTCTCGTCGATCTCGGGGATGTTGGCGGCCTCCATGATCTTTTCCTTCAGGAGTTGGATGTTCTCGTTTCGCTTGGCGCTGATGGCCACCTCGTTGTCGACGAACGTCTCGGCCGACAAGTCGGCCTTGTTATGAACCACGATGAGGGGCTTGCCCTCCGTGCGACGCGCCATGTCGTCCCTATCGGCCTGCGTGGGCTTACCGTCGATCATCCAAACAACGATGGCGGCCTTGGCAATCTGCTCATAGGCGCGCTCGATGCCTATCTTCTCGATGGCGTCGTCGGTGGTTCTTATTCCCGCCGTGTCGACAAACCGGAACGTAACGCCGTTGATGCTCGCCATACCATCGATGATGTCGCGTGTGGTGCCATCGATGTCGCTCACAATGGCCTTGTCCTCGTTGAGCAATTGATTGAGCAACGTCGACTTGCCCACATTGGTCTTTCCCACAATGGCCACGGGTATGCCTTGCTTGAGCGCCTGACCGGTCTTAAAGCTCTCGCATAAGGTGCGCAATTTCTCGAAGATTTCCGTCGAGAGGTCGTTGATCTCCGAACGGTCGGCAAACTCCAGGTCTTCGTGGTCGGAGAAGTCGAGCTCCAACTCGAGCAGGCTTGTGAGCTTGAGCAACTGCTGGCGCAATCGTTGCAACGCGGAACTGAAATGGCCCTTCAGTTGACTGACCGCCAAATCGTGCGACGCCTTGTTGTTGGCCGCAATCAGGTCGGCCACGGCCTCGGCCTGCGACAGGTCCATCTTTCCGTTGAGGTAAGCGCGCATGGTGTATTCGCCCGGCTCGGCTTGTCGGCATCCGCAGGCTATGAGGGCTTGGATGATGTTTTGCGCGATGTATTGGCTGCCATGGCAACTAATCTCCACCACGTCGTCGCCCGTGTAGGAATGGGGGGCGCGCCACAACGACACCACCACATCGTCGATGGCCTCGCGAGCGCCGGAGGCATCGGCGAGGGTGTGGAGGGTGCCATAATGCAAGGTGTTGGCCTTGCTCTCGGCGAGGCGCTTGCCCGAGGCCGATTGGAAGATACGGTCGGTGTAAGCGACAGCGTTGGCGCCGCTCACTCTAATAACAGAAAGTGCGCCACCCGCCCGAGTGGCGATGGCGCAGATAGTGTCGTGGATGAATGTATTCAATGTTGGATATGTGAATGTGTCAAATGCGGTCGAGCACACGTGTGATGAGTCCGTCGATGTCGCCCTTATAGTTGGTCTCCATCTTCTTAGCACGGCGGTTGGCAATCACCATGCAGCAGGTGGCCGCCTCATGGCCCATGAGTGTGGCCAAACCAGCCAAAGCCGACGACTCCATCTCGAAGTTATTGATTTTCAAACCATTATATTCAAAGCGCTCTATCTTCTCGTTGAGATTGGGATCGGTCAGGGGCAGGCGCAGCTGGCGTCCTTGAGGACCGAAGAAACCTCCGCACGCCACCGTGATGCCGCGCACCATGTCGTCGCACGCCACGCGGTCGATAAGGGCGGGGTTGGCCGTAGCCACATAGGGGTTGCCCATCTTCAGGTCCCATCCCACAAACTTCTTGAAGGCGGCCTCCAGCTCGAGGTCGCTGGCCTCGTCGCGGCCGGCGTAGAAATTGAGCAGGCCATCGAAGCCAATGCTCTTCACCGAGGCGATATAGGTTCCCGTTGGGGTCTCGGGCTGCAGGCCACCGCAGGTGCCAATGCGCACAAGCGTGAGGGTGCGGTGCTCGCTCTTCTCGGTGCGTGTGGCGAAATCGATGTTGGCCAATGCGTCGAGCTCATTCATCACAATGTCGATGTTGTCGCATCCGATGCCTGTGGAGAGCACGGTGAGGCGCTTGCCTTGATAGGTTCCGGTGATGGTGTGAAACTCGCGATTGCTTATCTCACACTCCTTGCTATCGAAATGGGTGGCCACGAGGTCTACGCGGCCAGGGTCGCCCACGAGGATGACCTTGTCGGCCAACTGTTCGGGCAACAGGTGAAGGTGAAATATGCTACCATCGCTATTGATAACGAGTTCTGATTCTGCGAAATATCTGTTCATAGGTAAAAGATTGTATGAGTTGTTAGTTTTCCAATTTTCTTATTCGTTTTGCCAAGGCTCGGCTATCGGCCTGTTGCTGCTCGAGTTGTTGCTCGAGCTTGATGATCTGCGCGCGCAACTGCTGGCGTGCCGAGGGCTGCTGGGCATACTTCTTTCGGTTGTTGTCGAGCGTTGTCTGGGTGTTCGCCATCAGTGTTTCCAACTCCTGCAACTGGGCATAGAGCGTTCGGCTCTCGGCATGCTTCAGTTGCGAGGGCGAGGTGATCACCGTTCGGTCGTTGATGGCAAACTGCACCTTCTTCGTGCTGGTGGCCTTGCCACGCGCTATCATGGCGGCGAGGCGACCGAGGGCGTCCTTGCGCTTTCCAAACTTCCACGTGTCCTTGATGGCGTGGATGTGGGCGAAGCGCTTCAGGTGGGCGTCGTCGATATTATCGGCCTGAAAATCCTTACGGATCGAGGTGGGCTCGAAGGTGTAGATGCAGACGCTGTCGGCCGGCTGGTTACGGTCGGTCACCAACCATCCCAACGTGTCATAATCGTCGATCGCCATCAGATACTCGTTGGCGGTGGAGTTGAACGGCAAACCATAGTTTTGCGGCTCATACCACTGAGCGTCATCGTTGTCGTAGGTGGTCATGAAGATGTCGTAGCCTCCCATGCTATGCGGACCTTGTGCGGCGAAGAAGAGCGTCACACCATCGCTCGCCAGGAATGGGAAACAAGCTCTCGGATACTCGTTGCCGTCCAGTCCGGCCAACGGATGGGGAGCGCTCCATTGCTTGCCCACAAGGGTCTGGGCCAGCAAGTGGGTGGCGGTAGTATCGCCTTCGGCGTAAATCCTGCGATCGCCAAAATCGTTCTGGTATTGGGTGAGGAGCACGCCACCGTGGCCCACCTTACCCTTGCGAGCCGTGAGGGAGCCCGACTCCTTGTTGAGCGGCACCCGACTCAGGAAGTCGGCTTTCGACACCACCACGCTATCAATAAACATCACCTTAGCCGTGGAGGGCAGCATCGACTTAAACAGTTTCTGACCGGAGGTCTCGACGTGTGCCACGGGTTTTACCACCTTCGTTGCCTTGCCGCCTTTCGCTCCTTTCTTTTGCGCAGCCACGGGAAGGGCCATGCACAAGAGGAGCAATATGCCTATGTATTTTAATCTCATTGATTTTTGCGTTTTATACAAAGATAATCCATTTTCACGAGAACGCACCCACGCCCCTCCTTATTTTTAGAAAAATTAAGGCGATGACGCATGCCAAGGGCCTAAACGCCAACCATGCCCCACCCTATTTGGTGAGCCTCACGTTGGCGTAGCCCACCAATCGGTCTGTGCGACCTCCTGGGGCTCGATAGTAGACGAGGGCTTGGTATTGATTCTCCGTTTGGTAGAAATTGCCTTCGGAGGGCACCACCACATAGCTGCCTTCGGGCGTCAGCGTGAGGTATTGGTAGTTGTAATAGCCTTGCTTGAGCCACACGTCGGCCTCGTAGAGCTGCTGCTCATCGTTCCACGTCATGAGGTATTTGGGGGCGAAGTTATCATAGGTCCAGGCACCATTGAGCCACACATCGTAGGGCAAGCGCTGGCTGTAGAGGCGAAAATGCACCATCAGGTACTCGCAGGTGTTGTCAATTTCCACATTGTCGGAGTTGCGAATGAGAAACGCACCATTGGCGTCCTCATCATACACATAGCTGGGGCGTGGCTCGTCGGGCCACACATAGGCATGATACATGGTGCCATCCCACTCCACCGACTCCAGTCCCATGGTGGTGTGGGTCACGTCGAGCATCTCAAACTTCCGGTATTCGTTGCCACCTTGGAAGATGAGGTCGCGGTTGTGGGTCCACGCCAACCCGTTGCCGCTCACCATCTGCGGCTTCGCGTTGACCACGGCATTATCCCATCGCCCATTCTGCATCACCACCGTCATGATCTGCGAGGCGGGATTGGTTACACGCACCTGCCCATAGTCGAGTTTCATGTCGACCTGCTGGTAACAACGGTCCACCCCCAAGTCGGTGTTGGTGGTTACGCCCAATCCCACGGCCATCGCCGGCTCCACCACCATGAAGCACACCACGAGCACGGGCTTGTCCTCCTCGTTCTCATCGTAGACGGTCAACTTGTAGTTGCCGCTCATCTTAATGCGGCATTTGCTGTTGGGCAAGCTGAATTGGTAGTGGGTGTAGAGTTGGTTGGTGTTTACCGATTCCTGTAGGTCGTCGATGGTGTTTCCGTTGGCAAATCCCTGACAATAATCGCTCTCGAAAAGTCCTTCCGAGAGGGTCCAGTCGGCCTCACAATGCTCTATCTTATAGCAATAGCGATGGTAGGTGTGGGACAGGTCGTCGAACCCCACGTTCAGCACATCGCCCGCACCCAACGTAACGACGGGCAACGACGTCCAATCGTCGTTGACCACCACCTGCAACGAGGCGATGCGCTCGCTCAGCAACTCATGTCGTTGCGCCGATGCTGGCAGGCACCCGAAGCATGCCAAAAGTATCGATACCCAGAGTTTCTTCATGCTGCAAAGATACATATTTTTCCCTTTAACCCCAATCGGTCTTTCGATTTTTAACCCCAATCGGTCTTTCGTTTTTAATCACACTTAGTATTCTCTTCCTTTCCACACTCAACACTCAACATTCAACACTCAACATTACAAACCACACTCAACATTCAACATTAAAAAGGAAATGCGCTTCCTAAGCTTTTTGAGCCTAAGAAGCGCATCAGGTATTGTCCGAAACCGTTCGTCCCTCACGGGACCTTGGTTTGAGCGGAACAGTTAATCATGTTTAGTCTTCGTCCTTTGTCTCTGCCTCGTGCTCAGCAATGAGCTTCTGCTGGAGGTCGTTGGGCACGAGCTCGTAACTGGCAAACTTCGTTGTGAAGCTGGCGCGTCCACCGGTGAGCGAGCTGAGCGCCACGCTGTAGTTGGACAGTTCCTTCAAAGGAATCTTGGCCTGCAACTTCTGGTAACCGGCCTCGGCGTCCATACCCATGATGATGGCGCGGCGTCCTTGCAGGTCGCTCATCACATCGCCCATATAGTCGGAGGGCACATACACCTCCAGGTCGTAGATAGGCTCCAGGATCTTCGGGCCAGCAGCCTTGAAGGCGTCGGAGAAGGCGTGGCGTGCAGCCAGCGTGAACGAGAGCTCGTTAGAGTCTACTGGGTGCATCTTACCGTCGTACACCACCACGCGCACGTCGCGAGCGTAGCTACCTGTCAGCGGTCCACGTTCCATGCAGTCCATCACACCCTTGAGGATGGCCGGCATGAATCTCAGGTCGATGGCTCCACCCACCACCGAGTTGATGAACACGAGCTTACCGCCCCACGGCAGGTCTTTCTCCTCCTTCGACTTGATGTTCATCTTATACTCCTGGCCGTTGAAGTTGTAGGTCACAGGATCGGGCATGCCCTCAGCGTAGGGCTCCACGATGAGGTGCACCTCACCAAACTGTCCGGCGCCACCACTCTGTTTCTTATGGCGATATTCGGCCTTTGCCTTCTTGGTGAGCGTCTCGCGGTAAGGAATCTTCGGCTCCTCAAACTCCACGTTGAGCTTTTCGTTGTTCACCATACGCCATTTCAGCGTGCGGAGGTGGAACTCACCCTGTCCGTGCACGATGGTCTGGCGCAGCTCCTTGCTCTGCTCCACGACCCATGTGGGATCCTCCTGCCTCATCTTGAGCAGGGCGGCCATCATCTTCTCCGTGTCTTGTGGGTTGGCTGCCTTGATGGCGCGGCTATACTTCGGGTTGGGGTATTTAATGAAGTCGTAACGCCAGTCGGCATCCTTGCCGTTGAGGGCGTTGCCCGTCTTCACATCCTTCAACTTCACCGTGCATCCTATGTCGCCCGCGTTGAGCTGGTCCACGGGTATGCGGTTGGCGCCTGCGCAAGCGTAGATCTGTCCTATGCGCTCCTTCGATCCGCGGTCGGCGTTGCTCAGGTCGTCGCCAGGCTTCACCGATCCACTCATCACCTTGAAGTAGCTCACCTCACCGATGTGGGGCTCCATGCCGGTCTTGAAGAAGTAGAGGCTCTCGGGGCCATCGCTCTCTGCGGCCACCTCCTCGCCGCGTGTGTTGCGCACCTTCGGCATCTCGCTCACAAACGGCACCACATTGCCCAGGAATTCCATCAGGCGCTGCACACCCATGTCCTTATGGGCGTCTACGCAGAAGATGGGGAAGATGGAGCGTGTCACCAATCCCTTGCGAATACCCTCGCGCATCTCGTCCTCGGTGAGCGAGTCCTCCTCGAAGAATTTCTCCATCAGGTGGTCGTCGTTCTCGGCAGCTGCCTCCACCAGGGCCTTGTGCAGTTCCATGGCCTTGTCCATCTCTTCTGCCGGGATGTCCTCGCGCTTGGGCTCACCGCCCTCGGGACCCCACGACAGCTTCTTCATGATAAGCACATCGATAAGGCTATGGAAATTGGGTCCAGTCTCCAACGGATACTGAATCTGCACACACTTGGAACCATAAATCTCCTGCATGGTGCTGACGATGTTGTCGAAGTCGCACTTGTCGGAGTCCAACTGGTTGATGAGGAAGATGACGGGCTTGTGCAACTTCTCTGTGTATCTGAAGTTGTTCTGCGTGCCCACCTCGGGACCATACTGTCCGTTGATGAGGATAATGGCCTGGTCGGTAACGTTCAGGGATGTGATTGCGCCGCCCACGAAGTCGTCGGAACCCGGGCAATCGATAATATTGAGTTTCTTATTGTTCCACTCCACATGGAAAACGGTGGGGAACACTGAATAGCCATACTCAAGCTCAACGGGGAAGTAGTCGCTCACGGTGTTCTTACCTTCCACCGAGCCACGGCGCTTGATGACACCAGCTTCATACAACATACTCTCGGCAAGCGTGGTCTTGCCGCTACCCGCACTGCCCAACAAGGCAATGTTCTTAATTTCGTTAGTCTGATATACTCTCATATCAAAAGATTTAAAGTGTTAGTATATGTTTTTAGTTAGGTCGGGAGTTGTACTCCAAAATCGTCGACTAAGATAGCGATAATCCGCTTAACTTCCAAAAGATTTGGGAAGAAATCGCTTATTTTTTAAAACAAATTAGTAATTTTGTTCTGAAATGGGCTTCACGGGCCCCTTCTGCATAACAATATGAAAGCCGGACTTTACATTCACATTCCTTTCTGTGCGAGCCGTTGCATCTATTGCGGCTTCTATTCCACCGTGCGCCCCGAGCTGCACGACCGCTATGTCGACGCGCTCTGCCGCGAGATGCTCCTGCTGCGCGATCGCATGGCCGACGATCCCATCTCCCTCTCCACCATCTACCTGGGGGGTGGCACGCCCTCGCAACTGTCTGCGGCCAACCTCCACAAGCTCTTCGCTTATATATATAAGGTGTTCCTCGTGGATCCCCATGCGGAGGTCACCATGGAGTGCAACCCCGACGACATACGGCGCCACATGTTCAGCCACTTGCCGGTGAACCGCGTGAGCATGGGCGCCCAGACCTTCAACGACGACCGTCTGCGCTTTCTCCACCGTCGCCACACAGCCAACGAGGTGCGCCGCGCCGTGGAGGCCCTTCGCCTCGACGGCATAGGCAACATCAGCGTCGACCTCATGTTTGGCTTCCCCGACGAGACGCTCGCCGACTGGCTGGCCGACATACGTTGCGCCTTGGCGCTCAAGCCCGAGCATCTCTCGGCCTACGGACTAATGATTGAGGAGGGCACCCCACTCTACCGCCTATGGGAGCAGGGCACCATACGGGAGGCCGACGAGCAGTTGAGCCTCGACATGTACGACCAGCTCGTCGACCGGCTCACGGCGGCGGGCTACGAGCATTATGAGATTAGCAATTTCGCCCTCTTGCCCCACGGCCACCAGGGGGCGAGCCCATACCGAAGCCGCCACAATAGCAGCTATTGGCACGACGTGCCTTACATCGGCCTGGGCGCCGCGGCCCATAGCTACGACCGGCTCACACGCCATTGGAACCCGTCCAACATCATGCGGTATATCGACGCCATCGAGCGCGGAACGCTCCCCTACGAGGAGGAGCGCATCGATCCCGACACCCATTACGACGACCTCGTTACCACCGCCCTACGCACACGCGAAGGCATAGACCTCAACATGCTCGACGAGCGCCACCGCGCGTTCCTCCTACGCAACGCCAGCGGTTACATCGACCGCCAGCTGCTGCGCGTCGACGGCCACCACCTGAGCCTCACGCGCCAGGGCATCAACATCAGCAACACCATCATGAGCGACCTCATGTACGTCTAACCCTCACGCGCCTATTGGCGCATCGCCTCCAGCGCGTCGAGGCCGCGCGTCTGGTAGATGCCGTAGAAATACGCCTTCATGTCATTCTCAATGTCGGCCACCCTGCGCTTGCCCGTCACATAGGGCTTGAGCAGCATCGAGAGGAGCGTGGCCACCACGCCCACACCAATGCTCGCCAGGAAGTTGAGCAGTTCGCTGGCCACAAATTTCTGGTCGAGGAAGGCCACCATCACCACGATGGGCGCCAGATACAACAGCCAGTCGCCAAAGGTGTTGAGCTTCTCCGAGCGATTGCGCTCCTCTTGCAGGTCCTTCGGGGCGGCCAGCAGGAGGCTCGCCCGATGCTTCTTCCAATAGTCTTCAAATTCTTTTTCCATACGTGCAAAGATAGCCATATTTTGCATATTCCCACTCCATTCCCTTACATATTCAACGATAAAACCGTAACTTTGCACCCGTAACATCAGGCAAGAACACACAATCATCATGCAAAATCAATTCTCTCGCATCCAGCTCTTGGTGGGCAAGCCCGCCATCGACACGCTCCATGGCTCGCGCGTCGCCGTGTTTGGCGTGGGCGGCGTGGGCGGCTACGTCGTCGAGGTGCTCGCCCGCTCGGGCGTGGGCCACATCGACGTGTGGGACGACGACCGTTTCTGTCCCTCCAACTGCAACCGCCAGATCCTGGCCACCGCCTCAACCATAGGCCAAAGCAAGGTGGATGTGGCCGAGGCGCGTATCCATGACATCTACCCCGAGTGCATCGTGCGCAAGCACCAGTGCTTCTACCTGCCCAGCAACGCCCACCTGTTCGACCTCTCACAGTACGACTATGTGGTCGACTGCATCGACACGGTTACCGCCAAGCTCGACATCATCCGCCGCTGCCACGACCTCAACGTGCCGCTCATCTCGTGCATGGGCGCGGCCTACAAGCTCGACGCCACCCAATGGTGCGTCACCGACCTCTTCAAGACCATCAACGACCCGCTGGCCAAGGTCATCCGCAAGAAGCTGCGCAAGACTCCCGTCAAGCACGTCAAGGTGGTCTACAGCCCTGAGGAGCCCATCGCCAGCATCGCCCAGCCGCTCCCCGATGGCACCGCCCCCCATGCCGAGGCGCGCCCCGGCGCCGCCCATCCCTCCACGCCCAGCTCAGCCGCATGGGTCGTGGGAACCGCCGGCCTACTCTGTGGCGGCGAGGTGGTGAAAGACCTCATACGCCGAGCCAACACCATGCGCATCGACCTCACACAAGACCCCGACAACGCCTACGCACAAGCAGCTGCACTAAAAGCAGCGGCACACGACGAAGAGTACAGCAAGATGAAACATGCAAGCATTGGATAATTTATTGTTATCCAATGATTTGCTTTCTTATAAAATTACAAGTCTGCTAATTTAAGGGTTTGATAAAAACTTTAAGATGAATACTGTGGAAACTCTGTTTCTGTTGCGTTAAATAAATTGTTAATGCCACCACTACATTGTTCCCGATAACAATTCTCAAGGAATCAGTCTTATACGTTGTTTCCTTACTTGCATCTTTGGGTTAGGACAGCAGAAACAGTGTATCTTGCACCATACCATATGGAGTAATGCAAGAAACGCTGTTTCTTCCGTCTTCCGATAATGAATTATACAATCTTCATGCCACAATCCCTTACCGACACATTTCATGTCATCGTTGACACGGTTTCTTGTATCATGCACTATGGATTTGACATATTGTCTGATGTTTACTAAATAGAGTTTGCGTTGCCTATAAAAATGTGTAAATCAAAACGGGGGTTGTATATATCCACAAATATTTTCATTGACCATAGAGTTTTCTTTTAGCTTATGCAAGTCCTCAATATGACTTCTCAGATTATCATAGTTTTCAAGATTCTCTATCTCTTCACGCCTTGCTTTGCTCAACTTACAAAAATCTTCTTCTTGTTCAAGTCCTGCAAATCTTCGACCACATAGATTAGCAGCTATGCCTGTCGTGGAACTTCCGCAGAATGGGTCAAGAATCCAATCGCCTTGATTGGTTGATGCCAGAATCATACGAACAAGAAGACGCAACGGTTTTTGTGTTGGGTGTTTGCCACAAGTCTTTTCCCAACGACCAATTGCTGGCATTCGCCATACATCTGTCATTTGCTTGCCATCATTCAACACCTTCATCAAGTCATAGTTAAACTTATGAGGAACTTTCTGCATCTTTCTTGCCCAAATGACAAACTCTGTGGAGTATTTGAAATATCGGCAGGAGATGTTTACTGGAGGATTCGTTTTCTCCCATGTGATTACATTCAGAATCTTATATCCAAGTTCCGTTAGGCAGTTAGCCACGGAAAAGATGTTGTGATAAGTGCCGCTTATCCAAATCGTTCCATTGTCTTTCAACTTGTCACGGCATAAACGCAACCATTCCATGTTGAATGCCATCATGTCATCTTGCGACTTACCTTTATCCCAATCACCTTTATCCACACACACGATCTTACCGCTCTGCAACGATATTCCACCGTTGGAGAGGAAGTAAGGAGGGTCAGCAAATATCATGTCGAACTTGAAATCAAACTCAATGGTAAGTTTCTTATTCATAGGAACTTTTTAGGCGTTTTAATATTCTATATATGTGATTTTTTGGATAATGCTCTTCTTGGAAATGCTTATGTTCGTCTTCCCAAAGGTAATCAACAACGGCTTTAATATCTGCCTTTTGTTCTTCTGTCAATAATTGCTTTACAAGCAAGTCTTCCATGTCGAATCCAACCTCTTCAATCCAAGGATTTTCTTTGATGAGATTGCACCTTGCTTCTTTAATATTTTTCCCAAAAGCTCTACCGAGAACTTGACAATTCTCCACATTGTTTCCATTTGGGGCTTGCGTAAAACCTTCTGTAGTGTAAAAAATGTATTCTGACATAATTCATAAACTTTTTTAAATTATCTATCAACAGAGTTTGTTGTTATATAAATCCCTCGCTTGCTCTTGCTATACACATTAGTTCATATTGCTTATAGATACTCTCATAACTATGGAAAGCAACACGCTCTTTCACCTCTTTGAAAGCTGTTCTGCTCATCACTTTGTCAAATTGTTCCTTGCGATTCTGAGGTGCAACAATCAAGAAGCGGCTATTGAAATCTTGTAAATCACAAAACTTAGTGATTGAGTTTTGAATGTCTGTCGAATGCTCCACTTCAAAGAAGCTATTTGGCATTTTGCGCTCATTGAACCAAATGACATCCACGGTCCTTGCCCTGTCTGTAAGATTCTCGTATGAAAAATCCGGAATATGGATTGTGGTGCAAATATCTTTCAGGGGCTTTTCAAGAAATTTGCGGTTTTGGTCTTGCGCAGGGACATAGGTCGCATAATGTTTCATGTTGCCTATCTCTATAATAAGTCCTTGATAGTAACCATGTGTAAATTGCTCAATGCTCTTTTCTTCCTTCGGGCAGATGTCGAATTTGCGCATCACTTCTTCACGACATTCCTCCAATGCCCAAAGACCTGGCTGTATTTTAAATATTTCGTTAGATTGCTGCACAATTCTTCGGATTGATTCGTTAGGAGTCTTAGTTGCCCACGATTTTGTATCTACGAGATGATACAAATCACCAAGCGTAGCATACCCTCCTGTTGTGCGAAGAGTATCTATCACTTGTTGTGCCTGTGTATATTTCTGCTGCCTCATAATCGTCTTTACTTCAATAAATTTCTGCCTCCAGTATCTTCGAGGATTTTCATTTGTTGGATAGCAATCTGATTCAGTTTGATGAGCCGTTCAGATTGTGCCATACCATCGTTAATAAACACAGCATTTAGATTCTCCATGTTCGATAAGCAGATTAGCTCATTTATATTGGCATAATCACGAATGTTACCTTTCTTATCAGGATTCTGTTCACGCCATTGCCTTGCCGTCATACCAAACATAGCTATGTTGAGAA
>ERZ1026888.53-NODE-53-length-66997-cov-22.901452_pt1 | contig 66997 bp, 49 predicted proteins | sample MGYA00380174_ERZ1026888 | MGnify/ENA primary metagenome ERZ1026888 (study PRJEB33269, sample SAMEA4719810) | human gut metagenome | biome: human-associated habitat; feature: organic feature; material: feces | place: Cameroon | collected 2013-10 ...
ACACTACAGATTCTGGTCCTGTCATTCTTGGTTCGAGTCCGAGTATCCCAACTTTCAACTATAAGAGGTGAAGCTTTTAGCTTCACCTCTTTTTTTTTGCGCCATACATTTTACTCTAAGCTCAAAGTTACATGACAAATGTTGAAGTAGTAGGCTATGGCGAACCATAGCCTACATTATTATAGCTTAGTCAAATCAAAAGGCGTGTTATTTTATAGCTCATGACTACTTCTTTTGATACACACGCACATAATCCACTTGGTACTTTAGCGGGAAGGCAGACACATCTGGATTGCCACCATTTCCGCCCAAAGCGAGGTTCAGTAAAATATAATGCTTCATCTCATTCGTGACAAAAGGATTTTCATAATTATTGTCATATCCTTTATTATAAGTTGTCTTCAAGTCGATTTTATTAAGAAGCTCATCATCCACATATATCGACATGTAATTCTCATCCCAATCCATTCTCCATAAATGGAACTTCTTACTCCAGTCCTTGTCCTTGGCTGTAAAATGAGAAAAAGGCGTTACCGACTCATTCCAGACAGCCTGCCACTGACCCTTGTCACCCCAACAAGCATTAGCCAAAATAGAAGGACGACCATTCTTGATATAATACTCCAATATGTCAATCTCTCCATTATTTGGCCATTCCCACTTATCGCCTAAAAGCCAAATCGCAGGCCAACTGCCTTTAGCTGTTGGTATTTTAGCCCTTACCTCCATTCTGCCGAAATGGAAAGCAAAACTATTTTGGGTAGTCAGGCTACTGGATGTATATTCCGCATATTTTCGCTGCAACTTCCAATCCTCGCTGCCTTCCACATAGTTAGGATTTGCCACCTTCTCCTTACGCCCCTCAATAACAAGACATCCATCGGCAACCGTCGCATTCTTGTCTTGATACCATTGAAGCTCATTATTTCTCACAAAGCCCTGTTCAAAGCTCCACTCCTTGCTTGGCAACCCATCATTGTCAAACTCGTCGTGCCAAGCCAAGACGTATCCGTCATAAGACGGCACAGCGGCAAACTTCTCTGTGGGCTTATAACTTGTAGAATCCGTTGCCACTATAGAATTGCTACCATCAGTATCCTCTATATCTGTCGAACCCGATGAGCTGCCGCAAGAAGAGAGAGCAGCCATAACCATCAATAATATCGCATTCATCAATGTTCCGTATTTTTTCATTTTAATAATCCATTCTACGAAATAGATCCAAGAAGGACACCTCTACATATAATAATAAGGTGTCCTCCTCTTATATTATTTCCACAATTCGTTTTGGGTTAACTTAGGATTGCTATCCAATTCGGTCTGAGGAATCGGCCACACATATTCCTGCTCACCCTTATAGTTTCTATATTCATAAGCAAACTTATATGTGGAAGCCTCATCGTTGACTCTATCAACAGCATCCTTCAATGCGTGCCAACGATACAGATCGAACAATCGCAAGCCTTCGAAAGCCAACTCCACTCTGCGTTCATGACGAACAATCTCTCTTAACTGTGCTTGTGAGAGGCCTGTTCCTTCTACATTCTCGACTGTTGGCATACCTGCTCTCGTTCTGACGTCATCGATCAGACTTACAGCCTTGTCAAGATTTTGATTACTCTCAACATAAGCCTCGGCTAAGGACAACAACACTTCTGAATATCTAATCAAATAGAAATCCTGACCTGAATCCCAAGACTCTGACCAAGTCAACGCAGGATTGAAATACTTCATAACATATACTGTGGAGAAAGAAGCCGCAGAACCTCCATAATTCCAATCAGCAGAGCCCCAAGCCATACCTGGCAAGAACAATGTTGCCTTAAGACGAGGGTCACGATTCTCATAACGTGTGCCTGTTGCCGACCATAAGTCGGGCACTCCGTCAACTATTTTGCAGACATCATCCTTCTTGGCATAAGGTTTTCCATTCAAGGTATAAAAAGCATCAGCTAAATCTATAGTGCCATTTACAGCTTCCAATGGAGCACCCCAATGGCCTCCGATAGCATTGCCTTCGCCCTTGCCTGGTCCTTCATATCTCACGCCCCAGATAATCTCACTGCATCCTTCGTTGTCTTCAGTAAACAGAGTAGTATAGTCAGGGAACAAAGAGTAGCCTAATGTCATTACTTCCTGATAAGCCTTGATGGCAGCATCCCATTTCTCATTGTAAAGGGCAATCCTTCCCAACAAGCTCAAGGCAGCACCTTTGGTGATTCTACCTCTTTCGGAGGTTTCCTTTGGCAATACATTAGCAGCATTCTGTACATCTTGCATTATGCTGTTTACTATGGTAGCACGGTCGGTCTTCTCACAATTGGCGTCGGTCAAGCTCTGAGTAGAAGTGATGTAAGGCACATCCTGATAAGTCATTGTAAGATTCAAGTACATCAAAGAACGAATGACAGTAGCCTCAGCCTTATACTGTTCTTTTATGCTTTCATCCATATCAACCTTATCCACATTGCTTATCAGACTATTGCAACGCTTGATAGCCTCGTAATTTGCCGCCCAGTAGGTCTCATTCAATCGAGAACTGCTCGACTGAGTACCGTTGCAGATATCATAACCAGGCATCCATCCACTCCAATTGAATCGGCCACCATTATCAGTCATGGCATCCATATTCAAAGGGCCACAACCATTCCACTTGTTTTGGTCGGAAGCATCATTATACAAGAATCCATTCTGCAAAGCATCATAGCATGCAGCCAAGCCTTCCTTGGCATCAGCAGCCGTCTTCCAGAAAGTGTTCTTGGATACCGAGGTAAGAGAGTCTTTCTGCAAAAAGTCATCCGAGCATGATGCCGTTGTCAAAAGTGCTCCGCAAAGGAGCATTCCCATGATATATTTGTTTGTTATTACTTTCATAATTGTTAATCGTTTAGAAATTTACATTTACACCGAAAGAGAAAGATTTCACGTTAGGGTGAACGTCGCCTCTTGTGTCACCGCTGTTCTTCTCTGGGTCATAGTTCTTCAACGAGGTAAGAGTCAGAAGATTAGACGCTTGCACATACACTCTCAAACTTGACGCACCGATATAGCGAACAAGTTTCTTGTCGAACGTATATCCAAGCTCTATATTCTTCAGTCTTAAATAATCAGCCTTATTCAACCAGAACGAAGAATATTTCTCGTTAAACGCATTACCCAACTTAGGCATAGAACCATTTGGATTGGTCTCGCTCCAACGGTCAAGCCAGCGTGTTGTCATATTACCGCCATTGGTAATGGTGGCCTGTTCCCAATAATAGCGGTAGATGCCACTTACACCCTGCCAAAATGTATTGAGGTCGAAGTTCTTCCAACTGAAGCCCAAAGTGAACGAGTAGGTCATCTTAGGGAATGGATTTCCTATGATCTGACGGTCGGAGTCGTCAATGTTTCCATCATCATTAGCGTCTTCATACATGATGTCACCCAAAGACGGAGCCAATCCATTTTGCTTGATGACGTCACCCTTGCTGTTTGTCCTATTCAAGTCGGACTCTGTACGATACAATCCGATGGCTTTCAATCCATAATAAGACCCAATAGGGTTGCCTTCCCGGTTGATAGACTGACCGCTATAGGTGTCTATACCCTTATTGTCAATAATCTTGTTTCGGACAGAAGACAGACTAAAGCCGCTATGCCAGCTGAAATCGCCAGCACGGTCTTGATAATTCACAGCAAGCTCCCATCCACGGTTTCTCACCTTGCCCGCATTTTGATAAGGAGCAGACAAATTGCCCAAGAAGGTAGTAGGCATAGACAACTGCAAAAGAATGTCAGAGGTTACCTTATTGAAGTAATCAAATGTCACATTGATCTTCTGATTCCAAAAAGCAGCGTCAATACCCAAGTCTGTGATAGTTGTGGTCTCCCATTTGATGTCGTCGTTGGCTACAATATCCTCTGCCATGCCTATCATCTTGTTGTTGCCGAAATAATAGTTGTAATAGGCACCCATTGTTGGAGTATAGGCATAGTTGCCAATCTCTTGATTGCCCAGCTTACCCCAGCTTGCACGTATCTTAAGATAGGACAGAGGCTCTATATTCTGCATGAAATTCTCGTTTGTCAACACCCAAGCACCTGAGAATGATGGGAATGTAGCATATCTGTGTGCTTTTGGCATACGCGAAGAACCATCATGACGAATGTTGAACTCAAACAGATACTTATCAGCATAGTTATAATTCAAACGACCAAAGAATGACTGCATGGAGTATTCTGCTCCATTACCACCCACATAATCATTCTTTGTAGCTGAATCCAACTCATACAAGTTGTCTGTAGCAAAGCCTTCTTTATAACCATGGAAGTTGCCTTCTTTATAATCCTGAATAGAATGACCGGCAAGAAGATTCAGCTTATGCTCCTTGATTGTAAGATTATACGTAAGGATATTCTCGTTCAGGTAGCTCTGGTTCAGCCAATGGTATTGATATAAACTATTATTATCGTCGGTATACAGCACATTGCCTTCAGCGTCGTACTTGGATGACTTCTGGCTATAATACTTGGTATCGTTCATATAATACTTATAAGCCAAACTGGTTCTGAACTTCAGGCCCTTGACCAAATCAACTTCGGCAAAAACATTGCCATCAAATCTATAGCCGTTATTCTCATTATGACCAAGATTCATCATCTGGACAGGGTTCTTGAAGGTGCTGAAACTAATGTCGCTACCGTCGACACATCCATACTCACCATTGGAATATACAACAGGAACTGTAGGACGTGTAAACCATGACAACGTACGCATCAAGTCAGACACAGACGCACCAGACGTGAAGTTCTCCTTGGAGCCAGAGAGATTCAATCCAAACTTAAACAAACCCAACTTTGCATCTACATTAGAACGGAAATTGAAACGCTCATAGCCTGTCCGCTTCAACACACCATCCTGACTTAGATAACCTACGGAAGTCATATAATGCACATCATTGGTGCCACCACTTACAGAAAGACTATGTTGGGTCATTGGGGCTGTGCGGAAGATAGCATCATTCCAATTCGTATTAGCAAAGTGGTCGGGATCGGAGCCATCTTGAATTTTCTGCAACATGTCGGCAGTATACGCCTCTCTATTATTGCTTTCATTATACATCTTAGCCCAGTTGTAGGCGTCAACATAATCTGGCAAGATGGCAGCCTTCTGAATGGTATAGCTTCCCGAATAATTGATAGTTGGCTTGGATGCCGAACCACGCTTGGTAGTTATCAAGATAACGCCATTCGCAGCACGTACACCATAGATGGCAGCCGATGCAGCATCTTTCAGCACAGATATGTTATCAATATCCGTGGCTGCTATCTGCTGGATTTGGGCGACAGAAGCCTCTACTCCATCTATCAATACCATTGGGTCGTTATTGCCAAAGGTGCCAATACCACGGATACGAATCTCAGGAGTGTCGCCACCTGCCAATCCTCCATTGCTTGTCAAGGTTACGCCAGGCAATCTGCCCTGCAATAGATTAGTAGCATTAGCTGTAGGTATATCACTTAAATCCTTGCTGGTGACAGATGCCACAGAACCAGTGAGATTAGCTTTTCTCTGAGTGCCGTAACCCACAACAACCACCTCATCAACAACCTTGGAGTCATCCTTCATTGTTATCGTGAACTGCTTGCCATCAGTAGGCTTCAGCTCCACAGCTTTCATACCTACGTAAGTGGCAACAAACGTAGCACCAGACTTTGCTTCTATTGCAAAATTACCATCCAAATCGGACGCAACACCATTATTAGTACCTTTTACTTTTATTATAGCACCAATGATAGGCTCACCAGAAGCATCAACGATTTTGCCCTTATAACTTACCTTGTTCTGAGCAAAAGCCATTTGGGAACATCCAAGCATTAAGAATGCGCATATTCCCAATTGTTTGCCTAATACCAAGAAAGGCAATGTCCTTACATTTTGTTTTAATCGGTTCATATAAATTTAGATTTTTAATTTGAAAACTGCCGCGAAATTAGTGCTTTATTCATTTTCAACAAAATCCAAATCAGACAATGACTAATACAAAAAGGACATACGCCATATCTCTCAGTGTCTACTCACTGTGCTCCTGCACAAACTGTTTGGGAGTGACACCAAACTCGTTTGTAAAGCATTTTGTGAAGTAGGAAGCATTTGACATTCCAACCATATACATGACTTCAGTCACAGAAAATCTATTCTGTTTTAGCAATTCCGCGGCTCTTTTCAGACGTGTTGAGCGCAAGAATGCAACTGGTGTATTGCCGGTTAATTGCTTTATCTTTCTATACAGTTGCTTTTGGTCTACATTCATCAGGTCGGAAAGCATCGAGACATTAAACCCTTCCTTATGCATATTGGTGTCGATAGTCTGCAACAACTCTTTTATAAACAACTCATCCGAGGTGTCTGCAGGAGTTCCTTCCTTAGCTGCATCATTTTTATCCAACATAGTCTCTATATGCTGTGCTTTACGCACACTTTCAGTTCGTTTCAACAATCGTGCTACCTGAAGCATAAGTTTATTGAAATCGAAAGGCTTGGATATGAAAACATCTACTCCTGCCTTGATACTCTGCAGTTCTGTCTCAAAATCGTCTTTAGCCGTAAGCATTATGACAGGAATGTTTTCAGTTTGCATAGTATGCTTCAAGCTGCGAACAAACTCCAAGCCATTCATGACAGGCATCATTTGGTCTACAACAACCAAATTAACCGACTGGCCTTTCAGAACGTCAAGTCCCTCCTTACCGTTGAAAGCCTTCAGGCAATGATACTTTCCCTCAAAAGCAGAACACAGAAACTCAACAATCTCTTTGTTGTCATCTATAATCAGAATCTTGGATAGCATGTTCTCTTCAGTCTCAAGTTCCTGTTCTGAAGCTATGGACGAGGATGCTTTTGCAATCGAATTTTCCTTCAATGGCAGTCGTACGGTAAAGACAGCACCACCATCAATGCCATTAGCTACCGACACTTTACCCTTATGCAATTCCACAAACTTCTTAACCAGGAACAATCCTATTCCTGTGCCATGTTTGGCCTTGTCTTCATCCTTTCCTTGATAGTGTCTGATAAAAACCAAAGGCAATTCTTCTTCAGGAATGCCACAACCATTATCTTTTACAGAGATTACAACATCACCTTGCGTTATCTGCAGTTCCACCATTACATATCCGACATTGTCATCCACATGTTTGATAGCGTTTGAGAGTAGATTGGTAAATATAGATTCCATTTTCACCACATCCACATTCAACCATTGTTCTTGTATCTCATGAACAAGCTCTATCTTTATATTACGTTCATTTGCTATTGGGGCAAAAGCAGATATACAGTTGCTTAGCAAGGACACTACCTCAACATGCGAACAAATGGCAGAATTATCGATATCATATTCTGTCTGTTTGTCGTCTATAATCTTATATATCAGGCTGCTCAATTTCAGGGCATTATGCTGTATTCCCTTCAAAGAATCCCGCATCTTGGCATTTGTACACTCTGACAGGAGTTTTCCCAACGGAGCGACAACAAGACTTAAAGGAGTTTTCAATTCATGCGAGACATTGACAAAGAATTCCATTTTCATCCTTGCCAGTTCCAAGGTTTTCTCCTTGGCTTTTCGTTCAAACAATCTCTCATTCTTTCTCTTTTGCATTTTCAGAAGACAGAATGTCCCCATCAACAACAACGAGACGTATATTCCCCATGCCCAAACAGACAAATACCAAGGATAAGGAATATCAAATGTATAAGTAGAAATTATTGCTTTCTTATCAACCAACGGGTTTGTCATACTCAGTTGCAAGACATTCTTTCCACTAAGCATTACAGGATAGTCCAGAACATTGCTGCCAGATATCATCTTCTTCCACTCCTCATTATTCCATCTGAAATAGAACACCTCACCAAATGAAGAATAAGCATAAGAAGCCAATTCTATTGAAACATTCTTATAGGTACTCAGTTTCACAACATCATTTTGTTGGATATGCGACACAGGCATCAGCAAAGAATCGCATGAAACGGTTGATATATAAGCTCTCCTGGCATGATGTGTGACACCAAGCTTACCTATATTCAATGTTGTAAGGATATCTTCGCCTCCAAAGACAACTCTATTTTTATCTTTTTCAAAAACCGCACACTTGAAATGCGGATTACTTACGTGATAAGTATTGACATTCATAGTTTTCTTGTTTATGCGCAAAATACCATCTACCGATGACACCCACACATAATCAGGAGAACAAACAAGAGAATAAGCACTACCATAAGACACTTGGTAAGGAACCTTGCACTTATTCTTCTGTTTAATGTCATATTGGTAGATTAACCCTTGGTCGGAATACCAAATACTACCTCCGTCACAAACAAAATAGTCTAAGTAGATATTTGTAGGTTTATAATCATCCTTTAAAGGATTAGCACAAATCAACCCGACATTGGTATTGGCCCATATATTCCCTTTGCTATCAGGCATCATCTGATACACCGACTTAATCTGTCCATATCCAATAAAGTTTTTGCTTGTCAACACGCAAGAATTGGACAAACTCTTCTCCAAGCTTGCCTTGTCCACAACAATTAGTCCACTCAAATAAGTGGCAATCCACATTCTACGCCTTACATCCTCATAGATGGCATAAACCCAGTTGGTGTTGTTATGTTTATTGCCCAACTTACAATATTCAAATTGCATCGTCTGCTTATTCAGCCTGGCTATACCACCATCCGTAGCTATCCATATCTGATTGCTTCGGTCACGATAGATTGCACGTATATAGTTGTTATTCAACCTATACTGTAGGTTGTTCGAACAATACCAAATTGTACGTTCTTCAGAAACATAGAGCAATCCGTTTTCTCCACCAAGCCAATATTCCTTATCCGAAGGGTGCAGCATACATGTAAAAAGGTTGCCTTTTCTGGAATCCACAAAATCAGTGAGCTTTATATCCTGTATTAATGGGGCCTGCTGTATCATAGATATTCCATTGTCTGTAGCCACCCAAAGATTATTGCTTGCATCCTGATAGAGTTTTGAAATGAAATTATTGCATAAAGACTGTGGGTTATGAACATCATGCTCTATTTTATGAATAAGTCCGGTAGCTATCTGATAATCTAACACTCCAGTTTCGGTACCTATCAACAAACGATTGTTTTGTGCGTCAGAAACAATACTCTTCAAATAGCAGCCTGGAAACTCGCATACAACCTCCACATCACGACTGCTCAATTTGTAGGAGAGCAACTTGCCGTCTGTTCCCATCCACACGCAATTGTTATGAACGTCATAAGCAAGACTGTTCACTATCGGGTATTTCACTCCCGGTAAACTTACAGAAGAGAGCTTATGAGAAGCCTTGTCATAAATATTCAATCCTCCATAAGAACCAATAAACAATTTGCCGGAAACTGGCAAAATGGCATAAACCATCTTATGACGAAACATCTTGGAGGGTATTCTATGAAGTTTGCCCGTAGGCATATCATAATACATCAAACCCTCTTCGCGAGTTCCAATCCACAACTTATCATCAAAAAACACCAAGGCCCTTACAGCCTTAACCTTATTGATTTCATCATCTGTCTGTTCAAAATGCCAAGTAAGAAGATTCAACTTACGTATTCCATTATCCGTTCCTATAAACAGATAATTGCCAAATTGAGCAATAGCTTGTACTGTATTATGATCAGGCATATTCTTTCCATAATAGCAGAGATGATAGTTATAGCCATTATAATTGACAAGCCCCCTTTTTGTGCCAATCCAAATCAACTTATTTGAATCTTGGAAAATAGTGTTGACAACATTAGCATCAAAAGGCAACTTTATATTGTAGAAATTGTTCCAATTAATATTTACGTCATTATGAAACAACATATTAGACGCATTTATATGTAGTAATGTAAACAATAAACTTAGAATAACAGATAGTTTCTTCATCATATAGGTCTTTGCTCTTGTTTTCGTTATACTTTAGTCTTTATATTATGATTGTGAGGCTATGAATATATGGCTCTTTCAATCTTTGCCTACTGTCAAAGATGCTTTTGCTTGCAAAAAACCGCTTTTGGGTCGAGCGAGAAACCGCTCGACCTCCTACCCTCTCAACCATAGCTATTCTAACTCCTTCTGCTACGGAAGAACTCTGTCATTAGAGTGCGGCATTCCTCCTCGAGCACTCCTTGCGTGACTGTGCATTTAGGATGCAACGCCTTAGGAGCGTATACCATAAAGCCACGCTTCTCATCGGCAGCACCAAACACCACACGACGTATCTGCGACCATCCTATCGCTCCTGCACACATGATGCAAGGCTCTACCGTGACATAGAGGGTGCAATCAGTAAGGTATTTGCCACCAAGCTGGTTGGCTGCCATCGTTATAGCCTGCATCTCGGCATGTGCCGTTACGTCGCCAAGTGTCTCAGTAAGGTTATGGGCACGAGCTATTATACGGTCGGCAGCCACAATTACTGCTCCTACCGGTATCTCGCCTGCATCGCGTGCAGCTTCAGCCTCATCGAGAGCGCGGCGCATGAACTGCTCATCCTTCTTTAGTTGTTCTTCTTTCTTGTCCATATTGCACTGTGATTTTTTACTTTGATAATTTAGCTGCAAAGTTACTACTATTACACCAATTTTACGTACCTTTGTCAGAAACAATATTAAAAATCATAACCTATGGCACTTCATAACGAACTTGGCAAATGGGGCGAAGAATACGCCGTTGGCTATCTACGCGACAAAGGATACGAGATAATACAGCAAGACTGGCGCATAGGACATCGCGACATCGACATCATAGCACGCACTCCTGACAGAACAACAGTGGTGTTTGTGGAGGTTAAAACACGCACGTCGGACATCATCACTAAGCCTGAGGATGCCATCGACATACGTAAGATACGCAACATTGGCATTGCTGCCAATGCCTACGTAAAAGAACAATACATCACGGACATGCTGCGCTTTGACATTATAACCATTGTTGGCAACTGCGACGACAACGCACAACTGGAACACACCAAAGACGCTTTCAACCCGTGCATGGCTTATAGATAAAAAGAAGAACTATGAATATTGAACTGATACGACTAAAAGAGACGGCCTCAACCAACGACTATCTGCGCTCAATAGCCACTCCATCAATAGATGAAATGACTGTGGTAGCTGCCGACCACCAGACTGCAGGAAGAGGACAAGGATGCAACAAATGGGAAAGTGAGGCTGAGAAGAACTTACTCTTCTCCATACTCACAAGTCCTACATCTGTGGCTGCCGACCGACAGTTTGTGCTGTCAATGGCTGGAGCTCTCGCCCTTAAAGCCACTCTCGACCGTTATTGTGAGGGGATTAGCCTGAAATGGCCTAATGACATTTATTGGCACGACCGCAAGATAAGCGGCACATTGATAGAGACTTCGCTACAAGGCAAGATGATAAAGCGCTGCATTTATGGCACCGGGCTTAACGTAAACCAAAGGGAGTTTCATAGCGATGCGCCCAATCCTGTGTCGCTATATAATATAATAGGTGTCGAGACTCCTCTTGAAGAGATTCTCGACACCATACTAAGTGAGTTTCAGATGTACTATCAGCTTGCCGTGAACGGTTGCCACGACTGTATAGTGGAGAGCTACAATGCTGCCCTATACCGTCGCCAGGGTATGTATCCTTATCAGGACACTGCCACAGGAGAAATCTTCACCGCACGCATAGAGCATGTAGGCACCGACGGACTGCTCAACCTCATCGACAGCCATGACCAAAGGCGCACATACTCGCTAAAGGAGGTGAAATTCATTAGTTGTGGACAAGTGTGCCGATAGGCTCACCGTCCATCACCTTCTTGAGATTGCCCACAACATCCATGTTGAACACATAGATAGGCAGGTTGTTCTCCTTGCACATGGTGGTGGCTGTGAGGTCCATCACCTTCAATCCGCGAGTGTAAATCTCGTCGTAGGTGATATCGCTGAACTTTGTGGCTGTAGGATCCTTCTCTGGGTCGGCAGTGTAGATACCATCAACACGGGTGCCCTTGAGCATTACATCAGCCTCAATCTCTATGCCACGCAGTGAAGAACCAGTGTCGGTGGTGAAATAAGGAGAGCCTGTGCCGGCAGAGAAGATGCACACGTAGCCAGCCTCCATTGCCTCAATAGCCTTCCACTTAGAGTAGAACTCGCCTATCGGCTCCATGCGAATGGCTGTGAGAACCTTGGTCTTAACGCCAATGGCTCCAAGTGCCGAACTGAGTGCAAGCGAGTTGATGACTGTGGCACACATGCCCATCTGGTCGCCCTTAACACGGTCGAAACCCTTTGAGGCTCCGCTCAAGCCACGGAAGATATTGCCACCGCCAATAACGATGCCAATCTGCACTCCCATCTCATGCACTTCCTTAATCTGCTGCGCATACTCGCCCAAGCGCACCGGGTCGATGCCGAAGCTCTGGCTGCCCATAAGGCTCTCGCCGCTGAGCTTCAATAGAATTCTGTTGAACTTGCTCATTGTTTTTTCTTATATGATGATTATTGTCTGTTAATTTGCCCCAAGCGCAGACGGCATAAAATGACTGTCACGCAGAAGCCAAAGGCAAAGGTACTGTAAAAATCTGACAGTAGGAAACATGCTGTCACAATAATTCAGACAAAACATAGTTATATATATGTATCACACATTATTTAATATATTCACATGCAAGATATGACACGAACAATCATTTATATACTTTCAATATTCTTCGGATGCCTGCTCACGAAGAATGCACACGCCGAACAGATTGGAACATGGCGACTGTACCAAAGCTTCAATAATATAACAGAGATTTCTCCTGCCGGCAACATGTGCTTCGCACTTGCATCGGGCAGTCTATTTGCCTACAACACGACTACAAGCGAAACGAGCACGTATGACAAGACCAACTGTCTAAGCGACAACAACATTACGCACATCAGATGGTCGGCTACGACCAAACAGCTTGTCATAACCTACGAAAACAGCAACATCGACCTGCTTAACACCAATGGCTCGGTGGTGAATGTGGCTGACCTATACCTTAAGTCTACCACCAAAGACAAGACCATAAACCACATCTACTGCGACGGCAACTATGCTTATCTGTCGTTGGGCTTCGGTGTGATGAAGCTCGACATACGCCGTGGTGTGATTGCCGACACTTATCAGCTCGACTTCAACATTGCCTACTCCTACACCAAGGATGGCTACATATATGCAGCGTCAAAGGAGAAGGGAATGTTTCGCGGAAAACTCTCAGACAACTTGCTCGACAAGAACTCTTGGCAACGCACTGGCGACTACACTGCATTGAAGGACAACCGACTCAACGTGCAAGACGTAACTACCAAACTGTGGTGGACAAAGAACAGCGATGGCAAACTGACATACTACTCGGTTGACAATGAGGGCAAAAAAGAATATAAGACAGAGGGTGTATTGCCTGAGGGTCCTGCGTCCAACCGTTTCTATAAACTCTATATGCATGGGGGAAAACTGTATAGTGTGGCTGGATTCTTTTCACAAGAGAAAGACTGCAACTATCCAGGCGAAGTGCATGTATGGGACGGGAATGTATGGACTGAGTTTGAACAACCTACAAAGAAGACTCTTGGACATGACTATACCGACCATCTGTGCCTTGACTTCGACCCTAAAAAAGAAGGACATGTGATGGTTGGTTCAAAAAGCGGTTTATACGAATTTCAAGATGGTAAGTTTGTAAGACAGTTTTATAGAAAGAACAGTGTTCTGGAATCGGGTCCGACAGTTAACAGCGATAACTATACTATAGTAGCGGCACTGAAATATATGGACAACGGCGAACTTTGGGTACTCAACAGTATGGCCACAAATCCTATATGGAAAGTCTCACTCAACGAGGACAAATGGACATCGATGCCACACAGCGACATAAAAGACGATGACAAGTATAATCTTTCTGGACTGTCAATAAGCAGATCATATAATAATGTAATGTGGTTTGTTAATAACTATTGGGAGAAAAACATAGTTTACGCCTACGATTATGCCAATGATAAATATATAGCTTATGGTCCGACATTCACCAACGAGGACGGAGATGAGTTGAAACCTATTTTCATTTACAATCTCACCGAAGACCTTAAGGGAAACTTGTGGATTGCATCCTCGAGTGGACCTTTCTACATTACTGTGGCTGACGCATTGGCTGGCAACGCCAACTTCGTGCAGCATAAAGTGCCACGCAATGACGGCACTAATCTTGCCGACTATCTGCTTGCCAATGTACGCACAAGATGTATAGCAGTAGACGGAGCCAACCGCAAATGGATGGGAACAGAAAATGGCGTGTTCTTGATAAGTGATGACTGCAACACACAGTTGCAACATTTCACCACAGACAACTCACCACTACTCTCTAACACAATATATGATGTGTACGTCGATCCAAACTCAAACACTGTATACTTTGCAACCGACAAAGGATTGTGTTCATACGCAAGCGATGCCACACAGCCTGCTGCCGAGATGGTCAAAGACAATGTATACGCCTACCCAAACCCGGTAACTCCAGATTATTCTGGAAAAATAACAATTGTGGGACTGAGCTTCAACTCCGACGTAAAGATTGTTACAAACAATGGCACACTCGTAAATCAAGGACGAAGCACCGGTGGATCATACCAATGGGACGGACATGACCTTAAAGGCAAACGTGTAGCAAGCGGTATATACATGGTTGAAGCAGCTACAGAGAATGGAGAAAAGGGGACCGTATGTAAAATAGCAGTAGTGAATTAAGATGGAACAAGGAAGTAATAACATGCCAAAAGAACGTCAACACTGGATTGACAGCATGAGAGGTATGTGCATGGCTGCTATCATGCTTGACCATACGGAAATATACTACACCGGAAGTAATATTATCAACTATAATATGTATGTAACAGACGCACTGTATCTTTTCTTTTTCATATCGGGTTATCTCCTATATAAAAAGAACATGAAGGTTTGCATACGGAAAAAGTTGGATAGCATACTGATGACATTGGTTATGCCTTACTTCATATTCACAACCATAATGGCCATACCTAAAGCAATGGCACATGGTAACGTCATCAACTTTTACGACATCTTTATAAATATCGTAACTGGTCAGGCTTCATGGTTTGTTGCAGCTCTTGCTGTATCTGAATTTTTCTTTATTACAGCCTTGAGAATATGTCGGGAAAAAACATTACCATTAACAATGGTATGTATTTTGGCTTTATTGGCAGCAGCAATGCTTGCCAATATCAGACCAAGTTACTTTTGGCAGATTGACAACGCACTGCTTGCCATGCCCTTACTACTTTTAGGATATATGTACCACAAATATGAATACGGCGTACTGTATAGCGTACCTATACTTGTCTTTGCCACATTATTACTTGTAGCAGTAAAGACATATGTGGCAAACAATGGTGTCAACTTGGTTATCTGGCACATAGACATATCCAACTACCTTGTATTTGTAATCAATGTCATTGCTGGAAGTCTTACAATAACCAGCATATTCAAACGCCTACCAAAATGCAAATGGTTAGAATGGATTGGCAGACATACTATTGTATACTATTTTTTGTGTGGAGGTATACCCTTAGTTGTATGTGGTATGTTCAACCGTTTTGGAGTTACATATCAAGACAATTACCTCACCATAATAGTCGTTTATGCAACAGTGTGCCTATTATCAACGTTCTTGGTGGCATTGATATACAAATACATACCTTTTGTCACCGGCAGATATTAAGCAATCCTAACGCAAGGACGCATAATACCCAAGTTTGTAGAGCTTGAGCATAAAGAGTTTGGGGCGATTGCCTGAAAGCAGACATCGCTCCAACTGCCCAAACAAACGATGCATACAACGCACACTCCACAACATATTCCAACTGTCGATGTGATTGACCGCACTGAGCAAGGGTGAATAACCCTGCAATTCTGAAGCGATGGCATGAAGGGTGTTGAGGGCTTCTTCAAGCTTTTCTATATAGCGAAGATTGCTCTCGAATGATGTATAGGCCACAGGATTGTCTATGTGGAGCACCTTAACGCCTGCCTTTTCAAGACTCTTGCCAAGCATGACATCCTCATAACCATAGCCAATTATACGCTCGTCGTAGGGCACTTGCTGCAACACAGAGCGACGAAGCATAATATTTGTAGTACGAAACGACTGATAGGGACTGCGTCTACGCGACTCCACATCATGATTGCGCTCCTCATACTTCTCGTATCTGAAACGCAAACTCTCAAGATAGAGTTCCTGCTCACGGTCGCCGCCTTTCACAACAACACCACCACACACTGCACCACAACCTGAAACATCGGTGTGGACATAGTTGCTGATGAAATTATTGCTAACTGGCTGCAACCTCACGTCAACCATCAGACACCACTCATACTTGCCCTGACGCAACATAGCATTGCGCATTGCGGCACGGCAAGTGTGATGCGGCTCTGCCACATAACGGCAGCCTGAAAGCTGAGAGAGTCGCTTATTAGCCTCAATGCAACGACTATCAGTACTACCATCGTCGTAGACCACGACTTCATATTCAAGACCTTTCACTTTCTGTGCCTCACGAACAAGCGAGTTCACCAAAAGCGAGGCATCGTCATTATAAACGGGAATGAGTATTGAGAGTTTGTCTATCATATTTTATTCATAGGTTATACTATTTATAATAACGCTATAAACAGTCTTTATATTGCCATATTAAACAATTATTATATATTATTCTATAGTTCTGTTTGCCCATTCCAAAAATAGATAGTAAATTTGTTAAAAAAATAACCTAACAACTCGAATGATACCCAAAATAATACACTACTGTTGGCTTAGCAACGATGCTGTGCCGGCTAACTTACAAGCGTGCATGGACTCTTGGAGGAAAAAACTTCCTGACTATGAGTTTATGCTATGGAACTTCGACCGATTCCCAAAAGAGAAATCAAAATGGGTGATGCAGGCTTTTGACAACCATAAATATGCTTTCGCCGCCGACTATATACGTCTATATGCCCTATACAACTATGGAGGCATATACCTTGACATGGATGTGGAGGTTCTGAAGACATTCAATCCTCTTTTGCAATTACACACCATGTTGTGCTGGCAGAAAGGAGCCGACGGACTTGAAGTAGCTACATTCGGCACGGAGAAAGGAGCTAAATGGATAGGCGACTGCCTTGAGTATTACAATGGGCGAGATTTTATACAGCCTGACGGAACACTCTCTACCACCCCGCTTCCTAACATTGTAGAGGACACACTGCGCCAAAAGGGTTATCGCTTTACTGATTGCCATTCCATATCAGAGGCAAAAGCTGTAGAAAGCAACAACGACACGCACACACTGCCTGTTCTTGATGACTGTTTCTTCAGCCCACGCTCCTACAATGACGCCAAGATGCATATTACCAAGGACACCTACTCCATTCATCATTTTGCAGGTACATGGCTGCCTTGGTATAGCAGAATGAAACGCAACATATACAACTCACTCGGACTGAAAAACCAAAATCCAATAAAAACGCTAAAGGAGTTTTTAAGAAGAATTGTATTCCGCAATAAATGAGAGAGACACACACAGCTGTTACAGCGAGCGATAAAGACGCTCATAAGCCTCAGCCACATGACGGTAGTCATGATACTTACGAACAAACTCTATACTCTCGCGCGACATTCGTGCGAGAGTATTCTCTATGAAGAATGCACGTTCTATGATCTTCTCATTTTCCGAATCCGACAGTTCTGGACTGACATTGATTATAGGACGCAACTGTTGCTCACCTATGAAATCATAATAATCCTCCTCACCTCCACCTATAACTACCGTGCCGCAAGCCATTGCCGCCAAAGAATTCATTGATGGTGTGTAACTGTAGAACTGATCGACAAGCACGTCGGCAGCATTAAGCATACGCAGGTATTCATCATAAGGAACACCCTCAACATAGTTTATTTCTATTCTGCCAGGATGACGACGAGCCACAGCCTCAACAAAAGACGCTATGCGCATTGCTCCCTTAAGATACTCGCGGTGGGGCTGTAGACCCACAAGAACCTTTATAGCCTTTGTGCTTGTTTTATTTTTGGTCTCTATACTTTCAACTGGTATCTCCATGGGAAGCGGTATATAATGCAGGCGGTTGTGAAAATCTTTAGTGTCATAACACAAATAATACTCATAGAGACATGCCACAAGAGCATCAGCCCCATACGAAACAGTGTGCCAACAAGACTTATATTGGCTACGCATGTGCTCGGCTATACGCTGACGGTTGGCTTCCACGTTCTGTTCACGGCCATTCCAATAAGTGTCAGAATAGGTGGGCACACCATGCGACTGCATAAGAAAGAGTTGCGGATCATCCGAGAAGCACCCCTTTACCACACGTCGGTTTAGGAGACGCAGAAGTAGAAAAAGCCAACGGTTCCATCGGGCCTTTAGAGGAATGAACGTATAGCCACTAAGTTGAACAATGTCGTTGCCGCATAATTGCGGCAAAGACTTGAGCAAGCTCCACAATACCCACAATCCGCCTAACTTACCCCAACGCTCAGGACGACGCAAGTCTATGTCGCGAGGAGAATTGTGCCAGCCATTACCATCGGACACTATCAACACTTTATGTCCAAGCTCCTCCAGACCACGCTTCAGTGTGTTGTGCAGATAACTACACTCGCCAACAAACAATATCTTCATACACTCTTTTTTTCTACTTATTCTATTTAATCAGTCTCTTGCCATACTAACATTCATGCCACTTGCACCACAGCATATACCCTTTGAAATTATTCTCACGAATGAGACGCTCTATATTACGTAGCCTTATGTCAGATGTATTCCATTTGCCAAGCCTTACGGCTATCAGATCACGCTGCACAACAAACACGGCACGTGCCACTTCCTCTGGCAACCCCATCACACACCATGTGTTCATGAACATCTGATGAAGCATCATGTCGTATTGTCTTTGGTCGAAAGCAATGTCTAAGTTCTCGCGGTCGCGGAGCAAGCCAAGGGTTATATAGAGATTGTCAATGGCCTTTGGCTTGCCTGCAAAGCTGTGGCTTATGCTATTGCGACGCATCCTATAGCCGAAAACAAGTGGGGCAACACTTGCTATACGCTTGCACATGGGTTCGAGTATCATGCAATAAATGGTGTCCTCAAACCAATAGCCAAGCGGAAACTCCACATTACTGAACAGACTACGGCTTATCAGCTTGCCACATACAAAGCCATTAGTATGTCGAGTGTCGTCGCTTTCCGGAAGTAGATTGTCATGCTGAATCATGTCGTACAGAGACGCCAATCCTGGTATTGCAGAGAAATCGCCATCCCTGTCGGCAAAACGACGGAAACCACCATCCACCATGTCGGCTCCTGTTTTCTCAGCCATACGCATCAGACAATCAATAGCTCCAGGCATAAGCACATCATCAGAATCTACAAACATAAGATAACGCCCATGTGCCTGACGTATGCCAGCATTGCGCGCTCCAGAAAATCCTTTATTTGACTGGTCTATTACTCTCACGTTGGGCAAATGCTCGTATTTTGCTATCAAGCTGCGTGTGGAGTCGGTAGAGCCATCGTTGACAATTGTCACAAAGAAGCGATATTCTGTCTTTTGTGACAGGATGGAATCAAGACACTGACATACATAAAGCTCCACGTTGTAGCATGGCACTATCACCTCCACATCGGAGTCGGCAGCAGCAAAGTCATGCTGACATATGCACGAACTGCCAGGGTCTGGTGAATAGGAGTGGAGCAAACGCAATGCCGAAGACACATCCCCGGAAAACTGCTTTGCTGAGGATGTGCAAATAGAACAGACAAGCGACTCCACCCGGTAAAACCATTCAGCAAGCCTTAGACGTTTGGCTATTTTCACATAAGTCATTTTCATGCGATTCATAGTGTTCATTTAATATATCCTAAAGTCTGCGGTCTTTCACATACTTGTTAATATCAATGATCTCGGCACCACGCAGTCCCGACATAACTAAAAGTCTCTTGCCTAATTGCTCCACGATATAAGCCACACCACCCCATCTTGGCTCTTTACATTCTTTCCACATGGTCATCGTGCGATAATGTTCATACTCTGACTTCATAGGATGATGACAGTTGGAAAACCAAGGCTTGGGAATGCCAGTGAAGTGCACTACCACTGGATGTTGCTGGCCTTCACGCATCTGATTGTCAAATTCCCACGACACAACAGAATCACTCGTGTCAAACCAATATTCATTAAGCATATTGTATTTCAAAGGAAGTGTCAGCTTGGACTCTCGAAACACATAATTCAGGATATCCTGGTCATGACATGCAAGGTTGTCGGATTTTGCAGATGCACATTCACAGAAATCTCTCACCACATTATTCTCACGCCAATATTCAATGTTGAGGACCAAAACACCAGCATTGAAGTAACCCATACTTTGTGGATAATGCAAGCGATTGTATGGATCGGGACGGTTGTTGTAGCTGTCGGGCACAGCGGCAATAGCCTTACCCTGCATATCAAGATTCCAAAGTTCGCTTAAACTATCCATTACAACAATGTCGCCGTCAAGATAAATCACACGATTGACATCGGGTGGCAACACTTCGGTGAGAAAGAGTCTATAGTATGTTGCATACGTTGCTCCCACATGAGTGTTCTGCCCCTCACGACCTATAGGGAAGGAGCTGAAACGAGACTCGTCCATCTTATAGAACACAACCTGCTGTCCATAAACATCGGCTATACGTTTTATCTGTGAGACTTTTTCATTGGTTATGCCATCATGCAACAAATGCACACGAATGTGCTCGCCGCGGTTGTTCTCGAACAGCGAGGTGAGCATGATGCCTGTCTGCATAACATAGCAGCTGTCTGTAGCGCATACTATTTCCATATTAGTTGATGTTTTAATCCAACAAAGATACACATTTTACAAAACATACACGACAAAAACCAAATCCTTTTATATTTTATGCCCAATATTTGCTAAGTAAATATAGCAAAACTCAATTGTAATAAATTAGTAGGGTAAAGGAAACATAAAAAAATGTTTGGATGCTTTGTCGTGACAAATTAAAATGCTACCTTTGCAAATGGAAAGTTGTGTATGCCAACACTGTGACAAGATTGAAATGGCACAGATGTTGCTATACAATTATTATATTAAGAGATTACACGTTTTATAAAAAACAAATAAAAAATTATGGTAAACTACAAAGAATTGGGCTTGGTGAACACACGTGATATGTTCGCAAGAGCCATCAAGGGTGGTTATGCAATTCCTGCATTCAACTTCAACAACCTCGAGCAGCTTCAGGCTATCATCAAGGCTTCTTCAGAGCTGAAGTCACCGGTTATCCTCCAGGTATCTAAGGGTGCACGTGCTTACGCTAACGAGACTCTTCTCCGTTACATGGCAGAGGGCGCTGTAGAGTACGCTAAGGAGCTTGGCTGCAAGCATCCTGAGATCGTTCTCCACCTCGACCACGGAGACAGCTTCGAGCTTTGTAAGAGCTGCGTAGACCTCGGTTTCTCTTCTGTAATGATCGACGGTTCTGCTCTTCCTTACGAGGAGAACATCGCCCTCACAAAGAAGGTTGTTGAGTACGCTCATCAGTTCGACGTAACTGTAGAGGGTGAGCTCGGTGTATTGGCAGGTGTTGAGGATGAGGTTTCTTCAGAAGTATGCCACTATACAAAGCCTGAGGAGGTTATCGACTTCGTAAGCCGCACAGGTGTTGACTCATTGGCTATCTCTATCGGTACTTCACACGGTGCTTACAAGTTCACTCCGGAGCAGTGCACACGCGACCCGAAGACTGGCAAGCTCGTTCCTCCTCCATTGGCATTCGACATCCTCGACGAGATCATGGAGAAGATTCCTGGATTCCCAATCGTTCTCCACGGTTCTTCTTCTGTACCACAGGAGTATGTTGACATGATCAACGAGTACGGTGGCAAGTTGCCTGACGCTGTTGGTATTCCTGAGGAGCAGCTCCGCAAGGCTTCTAAGAGCGCTGTTTGCAAGATCAACATCGACTCTGACTCACGTCTTGCCTTCACCGCTGCTGTGCGCAAGGTATTCCACGACAAACCAGGTGAGTTCGACCCACGTAAGTACTGTGGCCCAGCTCGCGACCTCATGGAGCAGATGTACAAGCACAAGATCACTGAGGTGCTCGGCTCTGACAACAAGCTCGCTCAGCTCGACTAATCAAGCAGCTTAGACAAGCATAAATAATAGCGCGCCCGGAATCGCAAGGTTCCGGGCGCGTTTTTTGTTTACATTAATGTTCTGTAAAAAATAAGGTGTATCAAAACTCACACTTATGAGTTTCGATACACCTTATATATTATATACTTTATAAGTTAAAGAGTATACTTTACTTCAAGTTCATAATCTGCTTTCCAGTCTCGTTCTCTGGGTTCAGCTCAAGAAGCTTCTGAGCATACTTCTTAGCCTCAGCCACCTTGTCGTTCTGGATGTAGTGTACGGCAAGATAGTTGTAAGCTGTAACAAGCTTGTTGTTGTCAGAAGCAGTCTTCTCGTCCTTAGCATTGATAAGCTCGATGAGCTTGGTGTAGTAAGGAAGTGAAGCACCAACCTTAAGGTCTGGGTTGATCTGATAGTAAGCGGTAGCTTGCTTAGACACAGCATAAATAGCTGCATAGTCGAACTTCTCAGCAATCAAGCCATAGATGTCGGCAGCCTTCTTGAAAGCTTCCTTCTTCTCGGCATCTGAAGTAGCGGCGTCAGCCTGCTCGATATAGATGTCGGCAAAGCTGTCATACTCCTTGTATGTCACATCCTCACCCTTGTCCTTCAAATACTGCTCATAAGAAGCAACTGCCTCATTGAACTTCTTAGCCTTGGTGTATGCCTCTGCGATGTATTTGTTAACGTCCTTGTTCTCAGGATCAACCTCAGGGATGTGCTTGTAAGAAGCGATAGCTTCGTCGTACTTGCCTGTGTTGATAAGAGCGTCGGCATAGTAGATATAGTCGTTAGGAGTATACTTGATGGTGTCGGTAGCAGAGAAAAGCTTAGCACCATAGTTAACAGCTGCATCGTACTGCTTCAGTTTGTCTGAACCATAAAGACCGATACGGTTGAATGAACCATACTCAGGATACTTCTGGATACCAGCCTCTGAGAGCTTAACAGCCTTGTCGTACTGCTCGAGAACGTATGCTGTAGAAGCATAGTCGAAGAGGATGTAGTCCTCAAGCGAAGAAACGTTCTGAACCTTGTCATAGTAGTTCATAGCCGACTTCAACTGATTGTTTGAAGAATACATGTAGCCAGCAGCTGCATCAACAGGATAGTCAGGCTTTACAGAGCGGAGCTTCTCAAGCATAGCAACAGCACCATTCGGGTCTACCTTCTGGTAAACACGTGCATACTTAACGTAAGCAGAAGGTTCCTGCGGAGCCTGCTGAGTGGCCATCTCATAGTAAGAAGCAGCCATACCACCATCGTCCTCAGCCGAAGCGATATCGCCACGGAGGATATAGCCAGCAGCATTGGTCTTGCCAACCTTCATTGCCATGTCGGCATAAATCTTAGCCTGCTCGAAATTCTTAGCTGCAAGGAAAGCACGACCAAGACCAGCCAAAGCATCGGCATTCTTCTTGTTAGCCTTAACGTAATCCTTTACCTGCGACTTAAGAGCGACAGCATCACCCTTAGCGTCTACTACTACCTTTGTAATGGCATCAACCTGCGCCTTAACGTCCTGAGCCATTGTCGGTGCTGCGAAGCTGAGCATCAGAGCACCTGCTACGAAATATTTATTAATTGCCTTCATAATTCAAAGTTTAAAATTTTCAATATGGATTATTGTTCACATTAACGTCGCGTATAGTTATCTCGCCTCGTGTGGGCAACAAACCTGCCTTGAAGACGATAAGTTGTCCCTTTGGTTGCTCAATGAAATGGGCAAATCCCCATGGCAGACCACGATGTGGGTCGTTCAAAAGAGCATAAATAGTGCGCACAAATGGATAACGACCATTAAGGAGCCAAGCTTGATATGGTTTCCATGAGTTCATTGGAGTAGCCTTGTCAAGCTTCGACACCGACATGACAGTTATAGCCTTGTTCCATGTAGTGTTAGTAGAATCACGCTTGTCGTTGAGCCAGTTGCTACCAATAACACCTATGGCATTTGGAGTCTTAGCCACATAGTCGATAACATCCTTACTGTTCTGCGCTGCAAACACGTTTGGACTATCAATAGGCTTACCACCGAGGATAGAATCGCAGCAATAGTTTACGGCACTCGACTTGCGATTGTCGAAACAAACCCAAATTTCACCGAGTTTTGAACCTGGGTTCACCTCACTCCACTTTGTTTTCTTACCTAAGAGAATTTGCTTGATGTCATTCACTGTGATGCATGAGTCAAGATTCTGGTTGTTGCAGATGAGAGCCATACCATCGTAAGCAAGACGAACAGCCTCTGGCAACATGTTCAAGCCATCCTTGATGTATGTATACTCCTTAGGAGTGAAGTTGCGGGCGGTGATAGTGAGCCATGTCTTCTGCTTAAGAAGCATATTAATACCGTCGATCTCATTGGTGTAAATAGGTTTGAGCTTTGTATCAGGACACTGCATCTGATACACCTGAATGAGTTCGTCGATTATCGGACTGAAACTCTCATCACAAGCAAAGCTTATCTCGCCTTTGGTCGTGGTGTCGGTTCTGCCGTCCTTTGGTTTCTTCTCTCCTCCACATGACATCATGACAAGAATCATTGCAAGCAGAGCGAGAATTAATATTTTTTTAGAATTTATCTTCATAGCTGCACCTAAATAATTAGACAATCTAAAATGTTAATATATATATATGTATAAAGTATTTTCAAAACAAGTAGACCAACTGAATGGTCATTGGGGGCGTATCCAGCGTTTTGCGCTGACGAAGGTGTTTGTATTTAAACTACAACCATCCATGAGCTCCAGCTTGAAAAACCGGAGCCACGTGGATGGTTGTTATCGTTAATCTTACATATTAGTGATGTAAGATTCAATCATGCGTCAATATTACTGTAAGCGGAATGTTACAGGAACCTGATACTTCACGCGAACAGCAGAGCCATTCTGCTTACCAGGAGTCCACTTAGGCATAGCCTTAACAACGCGCATAGCCTCACGGTCGAGTGACGGGTCAACCGAGCGAAGTACATTCACATCGGTAATAGAGCCATCACGCTCCACAACGAAGCCTACAACAACACGACCCTGCACGCCGTTCTCGGCAGCTACAGTAGGATAGTGCATATTGTCGCGGAGATAACCCATAAGAGCTGCATCGCCACCAGGGAACATAGGCATCTGCTCTACAACGGTGAAGATCTTAGTCTCCTCAACCACATGCTTAGGAGGTTCTGGAGCTGCGATATCTTCCTTAGCCTTGAGCACAGCGCCACCTACCTCGTCGTTACCCTCAACAGTGAAGGCGCCGACAGCCTTGTCGCTCTTCTGTACCTCATCGAGCTTAATCTCGTCCTCTTCCTTCACCTCTTCGTCCTTCTTGATGACAGGAGCGGTGAACTTAACTGAAGACTTAACCTGCTCAACAACCTTTTCGGGCTCTTGTCTGATGACCTCCTTCTTCTCAACCTTAGCCTCTTTCTTCTCAGTATTGAGTTTAGCGAGCTCTACAGCTTGAGTGTTCTCAACCTTCTTGTTAGCCTCAGCCATACGCTGAAGCTGAAGTCCGAGATAAAGGAGTACTGCAGCAAGGGCTACGATGATAAGAGCCCAAAGGTTGCGCTTGCCTGTGGTTTTGCGCAGCTTATAGGCTCCGTATGACTGGTTTCTGCCCTCGAATACAAGGTCAGTCCACTCATTGGATATCAAATCTATTTTTGACATTTCTTCGTCCTTTCTTTAATTATTAGTCATTTACTTGATACCTTTCGAAGCAAGAAGCTTAGCATCCTGCTCGTTGATCTTGTCAATGACGTAAGTACCAATACTGCAGATTGTCATCTCGTCCAAAGCATCAACCATGTTCTTGTATGACGCCTCGTCAGTACACTTGATAATGATGGTCATGGTAGGCACCTTGCCTGTTTCGAGCTCACCCTTCTTAATCTTGGTCAGAGCAGCGTCATACACGTCCTCTGGATAAGCAGCTGGGTTAGCGAGCTTCTTCTTGTCAAGAGCGTCCTTAGCCATCATAATGTCCTTAACAGGCTGTGAACCGTCCTCGGTAATGTGGTTGAAGAGCACCGAGCGGATACCCTTCTGGCCCCATGTTGTTTCCTTCAGACAGGTCGGGTCATCATACTTAGGCAAGCCATCAACGTGATAAATCTTGTCGTTACCACACACATAAATAGTGACGGTCTGTGATGCCTTAGCAGCGTTACGATCCTTATCAGAGATATTCTCGTCGTTCGAAGGCATGGTCAAGTTCATAGTCTGAGGCTTAGCCAAAGATGTACAGAGCATGAAGAACGTGATAAGAAGCATCATCATGTCCACCATAGGCGTGAAGTCCACGCGGGTCTGCATCTTTTTCTGTCTGCTTGCTTTTTTCTTTGCCATGTCTTAGTCCTCCGATTTTGATTTAAGCGCGGTAATGAGATAGTAACGGTTCTCGCTCATGTCCTGGAGCTCCGACATCATCTTCTTGATGGTCTTGTACGGAGTGCCTGCGTCCGCCTTGATGGCGAGCTTCATTTCCGAGCCGTTGTTATCGCGAGCCATCTTAACCCAATCCTGGAACTGGCTCATCTTACCGTCCACGCTATCAGTAGGGATACCCTTTGTAGCCTGGAATTCATTCAATCTGTCTTCCTGGTTCAGAGCGGATGCGAGATCCTGCATATTGACACCGATAGTGGCAGCACCCTGAGCAGTTTCAAACTGCTTCTTAGTGAGCTGTACACCGTACTGGTCAGCCATGCCCTGAACGAGCTCGCCCATTCTTCGAGGATTGTCCATACCTACGAAGATTCGGCCGTCCTTATCGCAGAGTACTGTCAAGACATTCGACTCCGGCACCTTGATTTCAGATACCGAACCCGGAGTAACGACCTTCACTGCCTCGTTCTTTACGAATGTTGATGTCAACATGAAGAATGTGAGCAAGAGGACCATCACGTCCGACATAGGAGTCATGTCTATCCAGACGTCCGCTTTCTTAACTTTTACTTTACCCATAATGATAAATGTTTTAAAGGGTTAGTAAAATTAAGCCTCGTCTGCGTGGTTTGCTTCGTATGTCTTAGCAATAGTGTAACCTACTTCGTCAAGAGCGTATGTCAGCTTGTCGATCTTGTTTGAATAGTAGTTATATGAGACTACGGCTACCCATGATGTCAAAATACCAGAAGCGGTATTAACGAGGGCCTCAGAGATACCTTCTGAAAGCTGGAGAGAGTCACCACCACCACCTGATGCAAGAGCGGCGAATGAACGGATCATACCAACCACAGTACCGAAAAGAGCGGTAAGAGTACCGAGTGTAACGATAGTAGCGATGATAGGCATGTTCATCTGGAGAGTAGGCATCTCAAGCTGAGTAGCCTCCTCGTGAGCCTGCTGAATCTTAGAAACCTTAGCGGCACGCTTGAGGTTAGGAGTATTCTCCATTTCATTGTAAGCTGCGATAGAAGCGCCAACAACGTTAGCTACGCTACCCTGCTGCTTGTCGCAAAGCTGCTGAGCCTTAGCCATGTCACCAGCGGTGATAGCCTGCTTTACAGAAACGACGAACTTGCCGAGTGAGCTCTTACCGAAAGCTGTACGGAGTGCAAAGAAACGCTCGATAGAAAGAGCGATTACAGAGAAGAGCAATGTGATGATGACAGGAACGACAACACCACCTTTGTAGACTGTACCCATGAGGTTACCGTCCTTAACCGGCTGTGTCGGATCACCGTTTACGAAGTGCTCAGGTGCACCAAGGATGTACTTGAAGAAAAGCACTGCGAGTACAAAACATACAAGGATGATAAAGAACGCATTTTTAACACCCTGGAATCCTGAAGACTTCTTCTTCGGATTCACTTTAGCTTGTGTAGTTGCCATAATTTTTTGTAGAATTTAATAAGTTATTAATGGTTAAAAATATATCCGTTGTTTGGGTTGTTTTTTAGCATTTAACTCGTGTCAGATGCCAGTCGGCAATACCATGCGCGGCACGCCATAAGGCACGCTGAGCAACACGAATATTCATACGATTATTGGCATTAATTTACGGTTTGCTATTTATACGGGGCAAAGTTAGCAAATAATGACAAATAATCGTATGAATATATCGCTTTTAACATATTTTTATTTCAAATTTCCAAGAGTTTCCTTAATTCGGCGCATTGCCTCGCGAATATTTTCGTCGCTTGTGGCATAACTCATACGGAAACAATCGGGGTCGCCAAAGGCATCACCACCCACTGTAGCCACATGTCCCTCCTCAAGGAGATACATGGCGAGATCGGTAGAGTTCTGTATGGTGCGCTTGCCGTCGGTCTTGCCATAGAAGCTTGAGCACTTTGGGAAGAGATAGAAGGCACCTTCAGGCTTGTTTACCTCAAGACCCGGTATCTGCTTTGCAAGCTCAACGATGAGGTCGCGACGACGCTCAAACGCCTGACGCATTGTCTCAACACACTCCTGCGACATGGTGTAGGCTGCCTCGGCGGCCTTCTGACTTACGGAGCAAGGACCACTTGTGTACTGTCCCTGAAGCTTGTTGCAGCCCTTGACAATCCACTCTGGAGCAGCTATGAAGCCTATACGCCAACCGGTCATGGCATACGCCTTTGACACGCCATTTACGATGATTGAACGCTCCTTCATGCCTGGGAACTGTGCAATGCTCTCGTGGCGTCCTATATAATTAATGTGTTCGTATATCTCGTCGGCAAGAACATACAAGCCCTCATGGCGCTTGATAACCTCGGCCAAGCCTGCAAGCTCTTCCTTAGAATACACACTGCCAGTAGGATTGCTCGGCGAGCAGAGGATGAGCATACGTGTCTTGGGAGTGATAGCTGCCTCAAGCTGCTCGGGAGTAATCTTGAAGTCCTGCTCGAAACCAGCGTTCACGATAACAGGTGTACCACCTGCAAGCTTAACCATCTGTGGATAGCTCACCCAGTATGGAGCTGGGATTATCACCTCCTCGCCATCGTTGACGAGAGCCATAACAGTGTTACAAACGCTCTGCTTGGCACCGTTCGACACGAGCACCTCGGCTGTTGTGTAGTCGAGATTGTTCTCGTTCTTAAGCTTTGCCACGATTGCCTTGCGCAAGTCCATGTAACCGGGAACGGGTGAGTAGCGCGAGAAATTCTCCTCGATAGCCTTCTTGGCTGCTTCTTTGATGTGGTCGGGAGTGTTGAAGTCGGGCTCGCCCACACTGAGGTTTATCACGTCTACACCTTGTGCCTTCATTTCGCTGCTCTTCTGCGACATTGCGAGTGTTGCCGACGGAGCCAGACGATTAAGGCGATTTGATAATTCTGCCATATTATTTGGTATCTATCGTTTATTATTTCATGCAAAATTAATTATAAAAATCGAGTTATACGAACATTTAGCAAGCGAAATAGGAATAAAAAGATAAAAAAATTAAAAACCTTGATTTTATTCATTATCCTTTCAGGTTTCTACATGCAAATGACACACAAATTGCAAACACACAAAAACACAAAATGACTTTTGTGGCTATTTGCCGCGTCAGCCAACATAGGAAATATAGAACACTCAACGGACGACCTTACCGATACTTAACAGACGACACTTTTCAGGGTATTATTAAGACCTATTTTCAAGTATTATTAAGGCCAAGCTCGGTCTTAATAGAAGACCAACGTCGGTCTTAATAGAAGACCAAAATAAGGTTCAGTAGAGTACTAAAAATCCTTTTATCTCTACGCTTCTTCCACTTAGTCTTATAAAGAATGTTAGAAAAGAAATTTAGAACAGTAACACACAAAAAAAATATAGCGGAATTAACATTGCAATACAAAATGAAAGCAATATCAATTCCGCCAATTATCGGTTTACTTCAAATGCAAAGTATGACCCATGCGGTCGCGCTTTGTCTTGAGATAACGTTCGTTGTATTGGTTAGGAACGACTTCGATTGGCACATTCTCAACAATTTCGAGTCCGTATGCCTCAAGTCCCACTCGCTTTGTGGGGTTGTTGGTAAGCAAGCGCATTTTGTGCACGCCAAGATGACGCAGCATCTGAGCGCCACAGCCATAGTCGCGCTCATCGGGTTTAAATCCGAGGTGTGTATTGGCGTCAACCGTGTCGTAGCCTTCCTCCTGAAGCTTGTAAGCCTCTATCTTGTTCATGAGTCCTATGCCACGTCCTTCCTGCTGCATATAAACAAGCACTCCCTTGCCTTCTCTTTCAATCATCTTCATGGCCTCGTGCAGCTGCTGACCGCAGTCGCAACGCTTCGAGCCGAGAATATCGCCTGTGGCGCATGAAGAATGTACACGCACAAGCACGGGTTCGTCCTCGCGCCACTCTCCCTTAACGAGAGCCATGTGCTCAAGTCCGTTGCTCTGCTGGCGGAAAGGAATCAGGCGGAAGTGTCCCCACTCTGTAGGCATGTCAACCTCTTCGCCAACCTCGATGATACTCTCTTTCTTAAGACGGTAGGCAATAAGATCCTTGATAGTGATTATACGCAAGCCCCACTCGGCGGCCATCTTCTGCAACTCGGGCATACGTGCCATAGTGCCATCCTCGTTCATAATCTCCATAAGTGCTCCTGCCGGATAGAGGCCAGCAAGGCGGCAGAGGTCGATGGCAGCCTCAGTATGTCCACAACGGCGCAACACGCCATTGTCCTGGGCATAAAGCGGATTGATATGGCCTGGGCGGCCGAATGTCTGCGGTGTAGACTTCGGGTCAGCAAGTGCCTGTATTGTAGCTGCGCGGTCGTGGGTAGACACGCCCGTGGTGCAACCCTCAAGCTTGTCGACCGTCACTGTGAACGGAGTGCCGAGCATAGAGGTGTTGTCGCTCACTTGATGCGGCAGGTCAAGTTCCTCGCATCTCGACAGCGTGATTGGCGCGCAGAGTACGCCACGCGCGTTCTTGAGCATGAAATTCACTTTCTCCGGTGTTATCTTCTCGGCAGCGATGATGAGGTCACCCTCGTTCTCACGGTCTTCATCGTCAACAACGATTACGAATTTGCCGTCCTGGAAATCCTTCAGAGCATCCTCGATGCTACTAAGCTTGAACTCTTCCATATTTTATAATGTTTAATGTTAAATGTTTGATTTTTTTAATATTTAATTAACTTTTAAGGGCGACTCTTCTAAGAACTACTGCCTTGCCATCAACGCCCTTATTCTTTCTGTTATTATTTCGTTTTCTGCCTTAACCGTGCGGAGGTCGCGCCACAGACGCAGACGGAAACGCCACATGCGGAAGTAAAGCGCGAAGCCGAGCGGCACGATTGCCGCCGAGACGATGTTGAGCCAACGTCGTTCGAAAGGCCTCGTGTGTGCCTTTACCGACATCATCGGATAGGCACTCAGATGGTTGACGATAGTACGGTCGCGCGAGTTGCTGAGGTCTTCGATTACAGCCTCCAACTCGTCGTTGATGCGTTCTATCACATGATCTGGCTCGTACTTAAAGAACACCTTCACCCAATTTGGCGCATGGCGCAGACGGTGGCTTTGTGAGTATTGCTCAATCTCGGCTGTTATATTGTTGAGACGCTCAAGGTCGTCTGCATAATTCGGATCGTTGATCACCACCTCCTTGCGGTAGATTGGTCGTTTGACGCGCAGTCCGAAGAACCGGCGGAAGATGTCGGCATAAAGATCCATGTTGAACACTACGGAGTCGTTGGTTGCCTTATAGGTGAAGAACACAGCCATAGGTATGAGCACTCCTGGAGCCAACCCCTTTCCGAACCATATTGTCCACATTCCGCCTCGCGCCATTCGATAGCCCGAGTTGTCGAGTATATAATATACAATGAACACGAGCACGGATATGAGCACCGGTAGTCCCAGTCCTCCCTTTCGTATGATTGCACCAAGCGGAGCGCCTATAAAGAAGAAGATGAGACACGTAAGCGCAAGCGTTATCTTAGCCACCCACTCTATCTCGTGCTGGCGTATGAGCTTATCACCGTCGCCCGTCATCATCGACTTAAACTCAAGGTCGTACAATCTCGACTGTACCTTCTGTAATGCCGCTCCCACTGCCGCACGTTTGCTGTCAACTGGAAGCTTGGCGTAGGCAGAATCGACATTGTAGGCCAGGGTGCGGGCCAACTTCAACGAGCGCAGGGAGTCGCGCTTCGACACCATAGACATACTGTAGAACATGCGTTGGTCGCTTTCATAGTAGTTGCGGCCTATACTGTCATACTGGGCGGATAAGGAGTCCATATCGTGTGTAATTTGGGCAAAGCCCTTGCCTCGCGCATCGTTCGACATCGACGAAGCATCATTTATATTGAAGTCGCCGTCATAATCGAGCACTATTCGCTTGGCGGTGAACGATTCGCGGCGATAAGGCACAGCCGCACTTCCTGCAAGTTCCTGCGCCTGCATGTTCTCAAACCACTCACCACTCCACAGCGTTAGCAACAGGTGCTTCTTCTCAGCCGTGGCTTGCAACATGCCCGAGTCGGCAAGGATTATGGCCTGATCCTCGTAGGAGCCAGTCATACGGTAGATCATAATGCCGTAGAGCTTGCCCGTGTTGAGGTCCTTCTTCTGCACATAAAGATTGGAGTTCGGGATACCGTCATAGAATATTCCCTCGGGAATCTCCAGCTCCGGACTTTTCTGCTTCATCGACATGAGCATGAGCCCCAGCTGCCGGTTGGCATTGGGGCCAATAGTGTTTTGAAAATACAGCGACATGAGACATATCGCCACTGTGATTACGATGAGCGAACGAAACGCCTGCATAAGCGAAATGCCTGCCGCCTTGATGGCGGTAAGCTCCGAACTCTCGCCCATATTACCGAATGTGATGAGCGACGAAAGCAGGATTGCCAGCGGCAATGCCTGTGGCACAAGCATGAGACCCATGTGCCAGAAAAATTCGGCAAGCACGTCCATTGAGAGTCCCTTGCCTATAAGCTCGTCGATGTAACGCCACAGAAACTGCATCATCAGCACAAACTGACAGATGAAGAATGTTCCTATGAACAGCAGGCCGAACTGCTTTGCTATGAATATATCTAATTTCTTTATACGAAACATGTCGTTATACTATTTCCAATGTGTCTGCAAAATTAGCATAAAAAATCCACAAACTCATATTATTTAATGATTTTTGTAAGGCAAAGCTCTACACTCCATTGCGCAAGCCGAGCATCTTGAAGTTGTGCTGCCACACACTTCGCAGCCAGTCGATGTCGTCGTCGGGCGAGAAGTCGGTGATGTGCAGCGTAAATTCGTCGGACAAGGAGCTTCGCTCCATACGTATCTCCACATACGTGCTATCAGAGCAATCGTCGTCCCAACGCCAACGTATGCGGTCGTAGCGGTCGAGACATATGATGGTGCCACTGCGGGTTTCGTGATGACGCCACTCGTCACCCCAAGCGATTGTTATGGTGTCACCTTCAAGCTTCACGCTGTCTGCTATCCAACGCGACAATCCATCGGCAGTGCCTATAAGTTTCCACACAATGTTGCGTGATGTTGACTTCAAGGGGTGCTCTATATCCAATCTTATAGTTGACATACGGTGCTAATAGTTTGTATTATTTGTTCTACATCTCGCTTCTCCACCTATTATATATAGGTGAAAGAGCCTTTACCACTGCAAAATTACATTTTTTTGCCTATAAAGTGAAAATTTTTCGCAAAAAGTTTTGGAGATTAACAAAAATGTATTACCTTTGCACCCGCAATCAAGAACGATAGCTAAACAATGGCGGGATAGCTCAGCTGGTTAGAGCGCATGATTCATAATCATGAGGTCCCCAGTTCAATCCTGGGTCCCGCTACAACGAAACCGAAAAGATTCATTTCTTTTCGGTTTTTTTGTTTTTAATCCCCGATTGTAGTGATTGGATAGCAAAAAAATGAGGTTCTCGTATAAAAAAAACGTTAGCTCCTGTATAAAAACCTTTGTCTTTCCGTCTAAAATTAGTAATTTTGCAGCATAATATATAAAAACACATTATATATAAATACTATTACGTATATGAAACTTGATTTGCTGACAGCCATTTCGCCCATCGACGGTCGTTACAGAGGCAAGACAGAAAAGCTTGCCAACTATTTTTCGGAGTATGCACTCATCAGATACAGAGTGCGTGTGGAGATAGAGTATTTCATCACACTCTGCGAGTTGCCATTGCCGCAGCTCAAGAGTTTCGACCATTCATTGTTCGAGACACTTCGCGGCATATACCAAAACTTCGACGAGGAGTGCGCCCAGCGCGTGAAGGACATCGAGAAGGTGACCAACCATGACGTGAAGGCAGTGGAATACTTCATAAAGGAGGAGTTCGACAAGATTGGCGGACTCGACCAGTACAAGGAGTTCATCCACTTCGGTCTCACATCGCAGGACATAAACAACACCAGTGTGCCACTCTCTATCAAGGAGGCTTTGGCCGAAACCTACTATCCTCTCGTCGAGGAGCTTATTGCTCAATTGCAGCAGTATGCCGACGAATGGAAAGACGTACCTATGCTTGCCAAGACCCACGGACAGCCTGCCTCGCCCACACGCTTGGGCAAGGAGATTATGGTTTATGTATACCGTCTCACACAGCAGCTCAACGAGCTGAAGGCATGCAGGCTCACAGCCAAATTTGGCGGTGCCACCGGCAACTACAATGCCCACCACGTGGCTTATCCTGAATACGACTGGAAGGCATTCGGCAACCGTTTCGTAAGCGAGAAGCTTGGATTGGAGCGCGAGCAGTTCACCACACAGATCAGCAACTACGACTGTTTGGGTTCGGTGTTCGACGCAATGCGCCGCATCAACACCATAATCATCGACCTCGACCGCGACTTCTGGATGTACATCTCGATGGACTACTTCAAGCAGAAAATCAAGGCTGGAGAGGTTGGCTCATCAGCAATGCCTCATAAGGTGAACCCTATCGACTTCGAGAACTCGGAAGGCAACCTCGGCATAGCAAACGCTGTGCTGCAGTTCCTCGCCATGAAGCTGCCTGTAAGCCGCTTGCAGCGCGACCTCACCGACTCTACCGTTCTGCGCAACGTGGGAGTGCCCTTCGGACATGGCATGATTGCAATGCAAAGCACACTCAAGGGCTTAAGAAAGCTTATCCTTCACGACGAGAAGATAGAGGAAGACCTCAACAACACATGGGCTGTTGTGGCTGAAGCCATACAGACTATCTTGCGCCGCGAAGCCTATCCGCACCCATACGAGGCGCTCAAGGCTCTGACACGCACAAACACAAAAATGACAGAGGAGACCATCCACGAGTTCATCAAGACACTCAACGTGAGCGATGCTGTAAAGGCTGAGCTTATGGCCATCACTCCGCTCAACTACACCGGAATCTAAGGCTCCGAACAAAAGATATATAAGATTATAGCACAATCTATATAAATAAGTAAGTTAATAACATTTTGTAAAAACAGAAGTGCATCTATCAATCCCTAAAACTAAGCGGGAGGAAATGGGTGACGCTTGCCGTGAGGCGAAAAAAGTTAAGTATTATGGATTCAGAATTGGAAAAGAACCACGAACAAAAAGCAGCGGATCAAACTACAGGCAATAGCGAGAGCTACGGCCGTCCCGCAGGAAATTATCAAAGAGAGTATCGCAGTGTGACAGGACGCCGTCCACGTATACAGCGTCCATACAATGCCGACCGTCAGACAACACCGGCTGTCAACGACGACAACACCTTCCGCCCCGAGGGATTCGGTGCAGGACTTAGCTCGTCGAACGGTGGATATCAGCCACGCCAGCAAGGCGGATACAACCGTGGTGGATACAACCAGCAGCGTGGTGGATATAACCGTGGAGGATACAACCAGCAGCAGGGAGGCTACCGCCCACGCTACAACCAGCAGCAGGGCGAGGATGGCGAACAGCAGCAGGGAGGATATCAGCCACGCCAGCAGGGTGGCTACCAGCAGCGCGGAGGATACAACCAGCAGCGCGGAGGCTATCAGCAGCGCAGCGGATACAACCAGCAGCAGGGAGGCTATCGCCCACGCTACAACAACCAGCAGCAGAGCGAGGATGGCGAACAGCAGCAGGGAGGATATCAGCCACGCCAACAGGGTGGCTACGGTCAGCAGGGCAGCTATAACCGCGGTGGCTATCAGCAGCGTGGCGGATACGGACAGCAGCGCGGTGGATATCAGCAGCGTGGCGGATACGGACAGCAGCGCGGTGGATACGGACAGCGCGGTGGCTACGGACAGCAGGGCGGCTACAACCGTCAGCACACTCCAGGCTACGACCCGAACGCTAAATATAGCATGAAGAAGCGCATCGAATACAAGGAGGAGAACATCGACCCGAACGAGCCGATACGTCTCAACAAGTTTCTTGCCAATGCAGGCATCTGCTCACGTCGCGAGGCTGATGAGTTCATCCAGGCTGGTGTTGTGTCGGTTAACGGTGAGGTAGTTACAGAGCTCGGCACAAAGATCAAGCGCACCGACGAGATTAAGTTCCACGACCAGCCCGTAAACCTTGAGAAGAAGGTATATGTGCTGCTCAACAAGCCTAAGGACTGCGTTACAACAAGCGACGACCCACAGCAGCGCAAGACTGTAATGGACCTCGTGAAGAACGTTTGCCCTGAGCGCATCTACCCTGTAGGACGTCTCGACCGCAACACCACTGGTGTGCTTTTGCTTACAAACGATGGCGACCTTGCATCTAAGCTCACTCACCCGAAGTTCCTCAAGAAGAAGGTATACCACGTGTATCTCGACAAGAACGTTACTGCTCACGACTTGCAGCAGATTGCCGACGGCATCGAGCTTGAGGACGGCGAGGTACATGCAGACGCCATTGAATATGCAAGCGACACCGACAAGAGCCAGGTGGGTATCGAAATCCACAGCGGCAAGAACCGTATCGTGCGTCGTATATTCGAGCACCTTGGCTATCGCGTTGTGAAGCTCGACCGTGTACAGTTTGCAGGTCTCACAAAGAAGAACCTCCGTCGTGGCGACTGGCGCTTCCTCACAGAGAAGGAAGTAGAGATGCTGCGCATGGGAGCGTTTGAATAATGTTTAATGAGTAATGTTTAATGTCTGATTGCCAGTTATTGCAACTGTATGGGCAATGCGACATTAAACATTACTCTTTCTTCATTAAACATCATCCCTCTAAACACTAAACAATTAATAATATAATGGAAACATTAAAGAGAACCAAAATCGTGGATGCTCTCAGCAGCACCGATTTCGGAAGCAAGATTAACGTGAAGGGTTGGGTACGCACTCACCGCAGCTCTAAGGCTGTCGACTTCATAGCACTCAACGACGGATCTACCATCAAGAACATCCAGATTGTGGTCGATCCTACCAAGTTTGATGCCGAGCAGCTTAAGCAAATCACCACCGGCGCATGTATCAGCGCTGTTGGTACTCTCGTTGAAAGCCAAGGCAATGGACAGACATCCGAGATTCAGTGCGACTCTATCGAAATCTACGGTCTTTGTGGCAACGATTATCCTATGCAGAAGAAGGGACAGTCGTTCGAGTATATGCGCCAGTACGCTCATCTGCGTCTGCGCACCAACACATTCGGTGCTGTGATGCGCATTCGCCACAACATGGCTATGGCTATCCACACCTACTTCCACGAGCACGGCTATTTCTATTTCAACACTCCGCTCATCACCGCAAGCGACTGCGAGGGTGCAGGCCAGATGTTCCAGGTAACAACCAAGAACCTCTACAACCTCAAGAAGACTGAGGACGGAAAGATTGACTATAGCGACGACTTCTTCGGCAAGCAGACTTCGCTTACCGTGTCTGGCCAGCTCGAAGGCGAGCTTGGTGCCACAGCTCTTGGAGCTATATATACCTTCGGTCCTACATTCCGTGCAGAGAATTCCAACACTCCGCGCCACTTGGCCGAGTTCTGGATGGTAGAGCCAGAGGTGGCTTTCCTCGACCTTGCCGGACTCATGGAACTTGAGGAAGACTTCATCAAGTATTGCATCCGCTGGGCATTGGACCACTGCAAGGACGACCTTGAGTTCCTCAACAAGATGATTGACAAGGGTCTCATCGAGCGTCTTCAGGGTGTGCTCAATTCCGAGTTCGTACATCTTCCCTACACCGAAGGCATCCGCATTCTCCAGGAGGCCATACAGAAGGGCAAGAAGTTTGAGTTCCCATGCGAGTGGGGCGACGACCTTGCCTCTGAGCACGAGCGCTTCCTCGTTGAGGAGTACTTCAAGAAGCCTGTCATCATGACCAACTACCCGAAGGCCATCAAGGCATTCTACATGAAGATAGACGCCGAGGAGTCGGGCTTCGGTGGCAAGAGCGGCAAGACTGTTCAGGGCACCGACGTGCTGTTCCCACAGATTGGCGAGATTATCGGTGGCTCTGTGCGTGAAGAGAGCTACGACAAGCTTATGAACGAAATCGAGGAGCGCAACATCCCGATGAAGGACATGAACTGGTATCTCGACACCCGCAAGTACGGATCATGTCCTCACGCAGGCTTCGGTCTTGGCTTCGAGCGTCTTATCCTCTTCGTTACTGGTATGCAGAACATACGCGATGTGATTCCTTTCCCACGCACACCGAAATCTGCTGAATTCTAATTCTTTAGAAGAATAAAAAATATTTCAATTTAAAGAACTAAGAGCGAAGCATTCTTCTCTCTTAGTTCTTTTTTTCTACACACAAAACACACTCTAAGCCTAACTTATTTTATTCATCCATCGAAAAACGGCACATAATAAATTTATTTCTTAAAAAAAATAAGTATCTTTGCAACCATCAAAAAAAATCATAAAACCTGCAACACTCTTCAACCCAATACAATTATCATGCGCAGCAACCATAAAACCATACTACAAATACTCCTCACACTGGCCATTTTGCCGGCAGTGATTATCATGTTTCTGTCATGCAATCATGACAGAAGCGACAGAGATGGCAACAACCCACGCATTGAACGATTGCAAAATCTTGATGACTCCATCAGTTTGTTTGCCCCAACGGCTCTCAACGACATACAACGCGGATTGGCAGGAGCAAAGGACAGCATGGAGTACCACGAATATCTGCTGCGACTTGCCAACTTCTATTGGCTGTCCGACCGTCCAGAACGTGCCGACACGCTGATTAACCGTATCATCAACTTTGTCAACCGTCAGGACAATGGCTACTATGCCCAACACAACATCTACAGCACGCCACGCCTCAACACCATGATGGCCTCTGCCCTATCGTGTAAGGCAGCACGCAACCACAACTTCCACCGCGACCCGGAAAAGACACTGCAATTCTACAAGGAGTCATACAGACTGTATCAGCACAGCGATAATGAAAAGGAACTGCCTTTTGTTTGTGCAAACATTGCCGACGCCTACATACAACTCAACGACATACCAAATGCCGCAAGATGCTATCGTAGGGCTCTCTTTCTCGTCGACTCACTCAAACAACCCGAGCACTCCAACATCACTCTATACATGGGGCTGGCACAAATCTACCTCACGCTTAACGACTTTGAAACCGCCAAGCACTACTACGACGAGACCGAGCGTTTCTTCGACCTCATGCTGCCTCCTATGCAGGCTTACTATGTCAACAACCTGGGCAACTACTACTATTTCAGAAAAGATTACCACAAGGCTCTCGACACATTTCTGCGTCTGAAACGTGTCATAATAAAGAATGGTATGCAGAACAACTTCGACATGTATCTGTGTAAAGTAAACCTTGCCGACGTGTATCTTAATCTCAACCAGACTGACAGTGCACAGCATTATCTCGACGAGGTGGAGCCTTTCTTCCGAAAGAACGGCGACCCTGCCGGAATATACTACTGCAACACCATACGCATAGGCATTGCCACAAAAAGAGGCGACTTCAACGAAGTGAGACGTGTGGCTAACGGCGACAAAGCCGGAGAGAAAGACGTGCAATATAGTATGGTGAACATACGCAACCGATACATGCGACAATTCTATGAGCATACCAACAACTACCGCATGGCATACGAGACCCTGAAGCGAGACCAAAGCTACACCGACTCGCTTGAGCACAACCGCTCCAACATGCGCTCTGCTGAAATAATGGCGCGATTCAGAGCCGACACTCTGCAACTGCACCACGACCTTGCTCTCGAACACAAGAATGCGGAGATACAACGCGCCCACACCATGACTACGGGTGCCATATTGACGGCTGTCGTGCTGGTGTTGCTGCTCATCATGTGGTATATGCACACACGCAAGAAGCAACTGCAAAACCAGGTGAACATTATGAACCTGAAGCTCAACAATGTGCGCAACCGCATATCGCCACACTTCATGTTCAACGTGCTCAACAACAAGATTGTGAACTCTGGCGAGAAGGAGGCATCTGAACTGATGGAACTGGCACGACTCATACGCACCAACCTCGATATGTCGAGCCAGCCATACATGATGCTCGACAAGGAGCTGGAGTTTGTGCAGCAATACATACGAGTGGAACGCTATCTCTTGGGCGACGACTTCAAGTTCAATATCGACGTGGCTGACGATGCCGACATTGCCAAGGTGAAGATACCATCGATGTTCCTGCAGATACTCACCGAAAACGCTATCGTGCACGGACTGAAAGGCATGGAAGGCGAAAAGCGTCTAAGAATATACATAGCACGCGAAAACAACCTTACCATCATCTCTGTAGAGGACAACGGACCGGGATTCAACGCTCGCCGCGCTCTGAAGAAAGGCACCGGACTGGGCATTATATCGCAGACCATTGCCGTGACCAACGAACGCAACAAACAAAAGATGAGGTTTGAGATATCCAACCGCGAGGATAGCAACAACCAAATCATTGGATGCAAAGCAACACTTAAGATACCAGACTGTATAACTTTCTAAAAAAAGCAACTGATTATTATGAAAATCATTATCGTCGACGATGAGAAAATAGCAGCTAACGCCCTTGCCGACAAACTAAAAGAATACGATGAAACCGAACTTGTAGGAGTGGCCTACAATGGTATGGACGGACTTAAACTGCTTGAAGAGAAACAACCCGACCTTATGTTTCTCGATGTGGAACTGCCCGACATATCGGGCATAGAATTCCTTGAGCGAATAGATGGCATGACCGACGGTCGCTGCCGGGTGGTGATGTACACTGCACATGGCAGATACATGCTGCCTGCATTCCGCAACAAGGCCTTCGACTTTCTGCTCAAGCCTATCGAGGACAACGAGCTGCGCATGATATTGCGACGGGCTTGTATCGACCGACGCCCCAACTTGCAGCACAGCGAATCGGACATTGCCAACAACAACGACGGAAACGACACCCTTGAAGCTCTCGACAACGACGGAATAGCTAAGCGCAACGACGGAAAATATCTTGTCTACACCAATGCCGTGGACTTCCGCCTTATCGACATTCGCGACATTGGTGTATTCACCTACAACCATGAGCTGAGAGTATGGGAAATGACTATTGCAGGGAAAGATGACCCGATACGCCTGAAACGCAATGTCAACAGCGACATGCTGCTCGAACTGAACGATGCTCTTGTGCGTGTAAGCCAAAAGCACATCATCAACCTCGGGTATCTGATAGAAGTAGCCGACAACACATGCCATTTCTATCCACCGTTCGACAAACTCTCCGACGTGAAGGTAGGAAGACTCTTCCGCAAGAAACTTATCGACCGTTTCAGCAGTTTCTAATAAGCTTAATGCCATTATCGCCCACCTCTATGAGCCGACGCTTGTAGAGGTCGCCAATGGCACGCTTATACACCTTCTTGCTCACCTGGAAACGACGCTTTATGTCCTCGGCATCGCTCTTGTCGCCAAGGTCGCACTTGCCACCGTTGTCGCGAAGATACTGAAGCAGGGTCTCCGAGAAGTCGAGGGTCTGCTGTCTGCCAGTAGGCTGAAGCGTAACGTCTATCTTGCCGTCGGGGCGCACGGTGTTGATGTATCCCTTCACGCGGTCGCCCGTATGCAGATAGCGGAACACCTGGTCCTCGTAGACAAGACCAGGATAACAGTTGTCGATGATAACCTTGAATCCCATCTCTGTCTTCTGCCACACCAGCAGGTCAACCTCCTGACCGTGATTATAGAAAGGATGGCGTTCGGCAAAATAGCGTTCCACCTTGGCCGAAGCCACGATGCGGTAGCTCTCCTCGTCGATATGCACATGCACGATGTAGCTCTCACCCTTCTGCATACGCTTTTTCTGCTCGCGGAACGGACAGAAGAGGTCCTTCATCAACCCCCAGTTTAGGAAAGCTCCATACTCATTCACCCACGACACCTCAAGATAAGCAAAGTCGCCCACCTTGCAGAGAGGATGCTCTGTAGTGGCAACCGGACGCTCGTCCTGGTCGAGATAGATGAACACCTCAAGCTCATCGCCTGGTTTAGTGCCTTCTGGCACATAGCGCTTGGGCATAAGTATCTCGCCCTCGTCGCCACCGTCAAGATAAATACCGAAGTCAACCTCCTTGACTACGGTCATCTTATTGTAATCGCCAAGTTTTATCATATATATATTTCGTTTATCAATTAGTTAAACAGGATTTTCTTCCGACTCAACAGTCTGCTCGCCAACAAACTTCTCAGCAACAGCCTTCTCGCCAACAACTGTTTCATCATCTAAGCTCTCGTCAACTTTCTTTCCGTCAACAATCTTCTCATCCACAATCTTTCCGTCCACAATATGTATTGTGCGGTCGGTGATGCTTGCCAGATGCTCGTCGTGTGTGACAATGACGAAGGTCTGTCCGAACTTGTCGCGCAGTTCGAAGAATAGTTGATGCAGTTCGGCCTTGTTCTTGGAGTCGAGCGAGCCCGACGGCTCATCGGCAAACACCACAGCAGGATTGTTCACCAAGGCACGTGCCACGGCCACACGCTGCTTCTCGCCACCCGACAGCTCGGCAGGCTTGTGCGAAGCGCGGTCGGCAAGGTTCATAAACTCAAGCAGTTCCATAGCACGCTGTTTAGCCTCCCTGGTGCCCTTGCCACTTATGTAGGCAGGAATCATCACATTCTCAAGAGCCGTGAACTCAGGCAGGAGCTGATGAAACTGAAACACGAAACCGATGTGTCGGTTGCGGAAATCGCTTAGTTTCTTTGCCGACAGACTGCCCACGTCAATACCGTCCACTACTACAGTACCGCCGTCTGGCTTGTCGAGTGTGCCCATTATCTGCAGCAAGGTTGTCTTGCCGGCACCACTCGGACCCACAATGCTCACCACCTCACCTTTATTAATATGTAGGTCGATGCCCTTGAGCACCTGAAGCGAGCCAAAACTCTTGGTTATTCCTTTAATGTCTATCATAATATATTCTTGTTTTGTTGATGCTTAGAAAGCCGACGGGTTTGCAACCAGTCTTACTTTCTCATCAAATTCTTTTTCATCCACTTGCTCAGCGACTCGTATGCACTCTGGTCCTCAGTATGCTGCGGTTGAGCGAAGGTCATTTCCTCCATAGCGTCGCCATGCTGGTCGGGGAAGATTATCATTATGTTCCTGTCGGCGAAATAGTTTTGTATCTCGTCGGGCAAACGCTCAAGCGCGTTCTTGTGGGAGACAGTACCCTTGCGTGCTGTGACGATGATGAACAGATGGTCGTTAGATACCGACGAGGCAAGCTGTGGCATTTCCGACCAGTGCAGCATCACCGTGCATGAGTAGCGCATATCGGAGTGGCGGTTCTTGATATATTGCTCTATGAGCGGCAACACATCGTCGCGTCCGTAGAACTCCGTATGACACTCCATGTTGGTAGCCATACGGCACACACGCTCCAACCAACGGTAGAAACCCGGCTCAAACTGCGCCCTCGAAGGCACAGCCACCTGCACACGGCGTATGGTGGAAAGCGGTTGGTTGAGTCGAGCCATTATAATCTGCGAGTTCAATCCATTGAACAAGCTCTGGTGGAACGCTCCCCAGAACTTCTGCGACACCTCTGGGTGCATGTGCATTCCAATGAGGATGTCCGTGGAGCGAAACTCCTTGAAAGCATGTTTTATGCCATTGGCAATGTTGGCAGCCACGCGCACCTGAGTCTGCATCGACATGTCTGCCGAAGCCGCATAGCTCACCATACGGTCGAGCAACTGCTGTCCCTGTTCCATGTTGCGACGCATGTCGTCGTCGTCATACACCACGTTCAGTCCCACAAGGCCTGTAGTGTTCTTGGGATTGCGCATCATCATAGCCACATTCACCAAGCGCTGGGCATACTCAGGATATTTCATCGGAATTAGAATCTTCTCCTCCGAATGCGATTTGTTGTCATTCTCGTCGGGCATCTCCTTGTCGCGCAGAATAATCTGCTGGGCAGCATGTTCGGTCATCATCGTTGAGATGATACATGTGAAGAGAATCATCATCACCACCCCATTGAGCATGTCGTCGGTGACAAGCGACTGTCCCGGTGCCACCTCTATCTTCATGCCTATCATCACCATGGCTATGGCTCCAGCCGCATGGGCAGAGGTAAGTCCAAACATCATGTTGCCCGACGACAGAGGCAGGCGAAACAAGAAGCTGGCTACATAAGCCGCCAACGCCTTGCCAAGCGTTCCGAACAGCACTATTAGGACCATAACCAACACGATGTCGCCTCCGGCAAACAGCATACGCACATTTATCAGCATTCCCACACCTATCAGGAAATAGGGAATGAAGAGAGCGTTGCCTATAAACTCGATGCGGTTCATCAATGGCGACACATGAGGAATGAAACGGTTGAGTATCAATCCCGAAAGGAAGGCTCCGAAGATGCCCTCCAAGCCCACAGCCTCGCTGAACACGGCACTCATAAAGAGCATCGACATGACAAAGATGAACTGCATCACAGCATCGCTATAGCGGCGAAGGAAGCAACACGTCAGACGTGGGATGATTATGACCAACGTCGCACAATAGAGCACAAACTTGCCTGCAAACCACAGCCAGAACCACACACCCGTCTCGCCACCATACGACGCCACCACGCCTGCCAACACCACAAGCGACACAAGCAGCGAAATCATCGACGAGCCTACCGACAGCGTAACGCTCGGCTTCTTCTGCAGTCCATACCTGCCCACAATGGGATAGGCAATAAGCGTGTTCGAAGCCATAATGCAGCCAAGCAGAAGCGAGGCAAACGTGGAATAGTGCAGAATGGTGACGCTCGCCACATAAGTAAGGATGAACGGCACACCAAACGTGAGCAGACCGAACACACCGAAACGACGCGAATTGCGCTTCACGCCTTCCATGTCCATCTCAAGCGAGGCAAGAAACATTATATAATACAGTCCCACCTTGCCAAAAAGCTCAAAGGAGTCGTCGCGGGACAGAATGTTGAAGCCATACTTGCCTACAGCAACACCTGCAAGCACCATTCCTATGATGTGCGGAATGCGCAGTTTGCCCATTATGATAGGGGCAAAGAGGATGATGAGCAGCACCACAAAGAATATGAGAGTGGGGTCGGTGATAGGGAAATAGTTGGCTAAATTTGTCATAAGGACTTGCTTTTGGGATTCTTTACACTTTGCGGGGTGAGCGTTTATTGGCTGCAAAGTTACTCAAAATCGACGACATACATATTGTTTTTCGCACTTAACAACAATATTTTTTAAGCTAATGTTGCCCAAACCAAATTTAAATGCTACTTTTGCTTTAGTAATTACCTCGAACAACAAATCATGACCATTCTATTCAACATAACCTATACGGCGACCTACGACGAAGAGATTCTACTCAACCTTGTTGTCAACCGCAATGGGCTACGCTGTCTGCAACAAGCCAGCATGACTACCACCGACGGACATACATGGACATACAAGCTCCATGACGTAACGTGTGGCAGCAAGGAGAAGCCGTACATCGACTACTTCTTCACCATAACACGTGGCGGACGCGAATACAAACACGAGTGGACGGGGATGCTTCATCGCATCGACCTCAACCTCACCCGCTGCGAACTGCTCAGCGTGAACAATGTGTGGCACGAGAGACCCGACGACACACGATTCTACACCACAGCCTTCACCGAATGCCTCCAGCCAAAGGCCGTCACGCCTGCCGGACGCACTGCGCTACTGCGCACCATCCGACTGATTGTGCGTGCACCGGAACTTCTACCCGGCGAGCGACTGGCCATAGTGGGCAGCAACCAACATCTTGGTGAATGGAACGCCCAACAGGCTTTGCCTATGACCGAGCACAACCATTGTGAGTGGCAAGCCGACATCAACGCAGCCTACATCACCACCGACATACATTATAAATATGTGGCAATCGACAGCGAAGGCAACGCCGTATACGAAGCCGCCCCAAACCGCTCACTCGAATTTACAGAAATAAAGCAGGGCGAGGCAATAGCCATAGAGACGGAGGAAGCACGCTTCAACCGCCCTACCCCACAGCCCACATGCCTGCACACATCGATTGCACAGCTCGGGTCGGCCGACGGTTTCGGCATAGGCAACTTTGGCAGTCTTGCCAAGTTCATAGCTCAGACAGCAGCCTCAGCCAAGGCACAGATGATTTACATACCGCCAGTGTGCGACTCCATATCCACACACACCAACGCCGACGCCAATCCCTACTCCTCCATAAGCGCGTTTGCCCTCCACCCTCTGCTGTGCGACCTAAGTCAGCTGCCCACCATTGCCGACCCTACCGAACGCGAGCGCATGGACACACTATGCCAACAACTTGGCTCTTCGGCTGGCTACGACTACACTGCCACCTTGCACACCAAACTGGAATACCTGCGATGCGTGTTCAACGAAGAAGGCGACCACACATTGCACTCAGCCGACTACCGACGCTTCTTCACAGCCAACGAGCGGTGGCTCGTGCCTTACGCCCAATTCAGCTATCTGCGTGACGCCTACGGAATAGCCGACTTCCGCCGATGGCCAAGCCACAACGAATGGACAGAAGCCGAACGAGGGCAACTGCAAAATGCCCGAACCAAGGCCTACAAGAAATTGGCTTTCTTCTACTATGTGCAGTATGTGCTACATTGCCAACTGCGCTCCGCCCACGACACAGCACGCCAACACGGCATTGTGCTTGCGGGTGACATGACTGCTAACATCAACCCCAACGGATGCGACGTGTGGCAAGAACAGAGCAATGTAGGCACTGACGAATGGTGGACAAGGAGGCTGGCAGCAATGCAACTATACTACGACGCCTGCCGAGTGCCCGACAAAGTGGCACGACACCGACAAGTGGCCGACGCCACAAGAATATGGCTAACCAACAGCGATTGACACACTTATAAAACCCAAAAATAAGGCATACGCACAATAATTCTTTATTGTACGTATGCTTTTACGTTTTTTTTCATTACTTTTGTCGAAACAAACCAAAACAACATCATACAAAACATGAAACAATCCCTTACTACTTTACTATTACTTGCGGCTCTCACCCAGAGTGCCAATGCTCAGAACAACAAACCCCTGCGCTACTGGTTCGACCGTCCTACAACACTCAACGGAGCAGCAATATGGTTTGGCGGACATCCCGAAAATTGGAATTCAACAAAAAAGCCAATCACAGCTGGCGACACTGCCAAGAACCCCGACGCTGAATGGGAATCACAATCGCTGCCTATCGGCAACGGTTCGCTCGGCATCAACATCTTAGGATCGGTGGAAGCCGAACGACTCACACTCAACGAGAAGAGTCTGTGGCGTGGAGGCCCAAACACTTCGCGAGGAGCAAAATACTATTGGGACGTAAACAAGCAGTCGGCCCATGTGCTCAACGACATCCGCAAGGCTTTTGCCGACAACGACTGGAAGCGTGCCGACGAACTCACACGCAAGAACTTCAACAGTACAGTGGAATATGGCTCGGCCGACGAGACTCCATCACGCTTTGGAAGCTTCACCACAGCAGGCGAACTGTATGTGGAGACCGGACTCAGCGCCGTAAACATGACCGACTACCGCCGCGAACTCTCGCTCGACTCTGCCGTGGCTCACGTGCAATTCAAGAAAGACGGAGTGAGCTACCGCCGCGAATACTTTGCCAGCTATCCTGCCAACGTCATTGCCATACGCTACACAGCATCGGCAAAGGCTAAGCAGAATCTCGTCATCTCTTATGCCAAGAATCCAGTATCCGAGGGCAAGATGACCGCCTGCGGCAACGACGCCTTGCTTTGGGACGCCCGACTTGACAACAACCAAATGCAGTATGCCATCCGCATCAAGGCCATAAACAAGGGCGGAACAGTAAGCAACGAAGGCGGACGAATCACAGTGAAGGGGGCCGACGAAGTAGTAATCCTGCTTACAGCCGACACCGACTATAAGGAGAACTACACTCCCGACTTCAACGACCCAAAGGCTTACGTGGGCGTCGACCCAGTGGCCACAACCGCCAAATGGCTCGACCAGGCTTCGGCCTCTGGCTACGACCAGCTGCTCAAGGAGCACTACAACGACTACTCAAAGCTGTTCAACCGCGTGAAGCTCACGCTCGACAATACAAATACCACCGACGACCGTCCTATCAACAAGCGACTCGCCGACTACCGTCAAGGCAAATCCGACCTCTATCTTGAGCAGCTCTACTATCAGTTCGGACGCTACTTGCTCATAGCCTCTTCGCGCCCAGGCAACCTTCCTGCCAATCTCCAGGGCGTATGGCACAACAATGTAGACGGACCTTGGCGCGTGGACTACCACAACAACATCAACCTGCAGATGAACTATTGGCCGGCTTGCCAGACCAATCTTCCGGAGTGTGAGCTGCCTCTGTTCGACTTCGTGAAGGGACTTGTCAAGCCAGGCGAGGTTACTGCCAAGGCCTACTTCGGCACTCGCGGCTGGACCACATCCGTTTCGGGCAACCCGTTCGGCTTCACCACTCCGCTCTCGAGCGAGGACATGTCGTGGAATTTCTCACCATTCGCAGGTCCGTGGCTTGCCACACATCTGTGGAACTACTACGACTACACACGCGACAACAAGTGGCTCGCCAACGAGGCCTACGACATTATCAAGGGTAGCGCCAACTTTGCAGCCGACTATCTGTGGCATCGCAGCGACGGTGTCTACACAGCAGCTCCGTCTACATCGCCCGAGCACGGTCCTATCGACGAGGGCGCAACCTTCGCCCATGCCGTGATACGCGAGATTCTCATCGACGCTATCGACGCAAGCAAGACACTCAACCGCGACGCCAAGGAACGCCGCTCATGGGAGGACGCACTTAAGAAGCTTGCCCCTTACAAGATTGGACGCTACGGACAGCTCATGGAATGGTCGCGCGACATCGATGATCCAGAGGACCACCACCGCCACGTCAACCAACTCTTTGGATTGCACCCGGGACACACCATCTCGCCTGTCACTACTCCTGAGCTTGCCAAGGCCTCGCGTGTAGTGCTTGAGCATAGAGGCGACGGTGCCACAGGATGGTCGATGGGATGGAAACTCAACCAGTGGGCACGCCTGCACGACGGCAACCATGCCTACAAACTCTATGGTAACTTGCTCAAGAACGGCACACTCGACAACTTGTGGGACACACACGCCCCATTCCAGATTGACGGCAACTTTGGCGGCACTGCCGGCGTGACCGAAATGCTTATGCAGAGCCACATGGGATTCATACATCTCTTGCCGGCTCTGCCCGACGCATGGAAGGAAGGCTCCATCACCGGACTCCGCGCTCGCGGCAACTTCACTGTAGACATCTACTGGAAGAACGGCAAGCTCGACCACGCCAACGTAGTGTCGGGTTCTGGCGGAACATGCTCTTTGCGCTATGGCGACCAGACAAAGACTCTGAAGACAAAGAAGGGCGAAACCTATGAGGTGAAGTTCTAAACATAACTACCATTTTTGCGTTTCCTCGGGAGGTAATTTTTGTTCCCTCCCGAGGAAACAATTTTTTCCTGCCGAGAGAGTAAAAAGACACTTTAATAATTGATAATTAAAGTATACTGGGCCCATAATTCGATTATTTTAGCTAAATTTGTAAAACAAACAGATAAAACGCGACTTTCGAATGAAACTTGTCCACAAAAAAACTCTTAAGATATTGGCGGCTATTGTCGCCACACCTATTATTATAGTCACTCTGCTGGCTGTGCTGCTATACATCCCTCCCGTGCAAAACTGGGCGGTGGGACGCGTGACGGCATACGTCTCCGAGTCTACCGGCATGTCGGTAGACATAAAGCGTGTGCACCTTAGCTTTCCGCTTAAACTCAGCATCAACGGATTTCGCGCCACACAACCCAACGACTCCCTGCGCGGAGTGACCGACACCATAGCCGACGCCCGACTGCTGAGCGTCAGCGTGCGACTGATGCCTCTTATCCATAAGAACATTGTTGTCGACCGACTCGACTTCAGAGACGTAAAGATGAACACGGCGCAGTTTATCCCCTCGGCAAGGGTGAAGGGCAGCGTGGGCAAACTTACGTTGCGAAGCCGAAGCATCAACCTTGCCACCGAAAGCGTGACACTCGACAAAGCATTGATAGACAACGCCAAACTCGACGTGGCTCTGAGCGACACCGTACCCGAAGACACCACACAGACTCCCAATTACTGGAAAATAAATCTCGGCAAACTCGACATAAAAAAGTCTGCCGTAACTCTACACATGCCTGGCGACACCCTCTGCATAAAGGCTGGCATGGGGGCATTGAGCGCGGAGCACGGACGCTTCGACCTCTTTAAAAACTCCTACAACATTGGTTCGCTCGACTGGCGCGAAGGCTCGCTCACCTACGACAACCGATATGAGAAGCCACAATCCCAGGGGCTCGACTTCAACCATATAGCCCTCTCGGGCATTGCAATGCACATCGATTCGCTAAGATACAGCAGCGAAGCTCTTGCCTTGCACCTTAAGGAATGCGCCATGAGCGAGAAGAGCGGCTTGAGCGTGAAGCAATTCACCACTCATGTCAACCTCGACTCCACCCACATACAGTTGCCCGACCTCTGTCTGCGCACAGCCCTTTCTGCCATAACGGCACGCATAGACATGGACTTGTCCACATTTGCCGACCGCAATCCCGGCAAGATGAAGGTTTATGCCAAGGGATATGTGGTGAAGAGCGACTTCGCTCCATTGCTTGCCTTCCTTCCAAAGCCTATGCTGCGAAGCTTGCCCAACACCCCCATCACCCTTAGTGCCGACATCAAGGGCAACATGCAGACCATGCGCATTGCCGACATCTCGGTCACCTACCCCACTGTGCTCACGTTCAAGGCAAACGGCACGGCTCAAAACCTCACCAACACCAACCGACTTAGAGCCGACATACGCGCCGAAGCCCATACCTACAACCTCAACTTTGTGAAGACTTTGCTGCCGAAATCAGCAGCCAAGTCGTTCAACATACCTATGGGCATGAGCCTCAGGGCCAATATTCATGCCGACGGACCACGCTATGTGGCACAATTCAAAGCCTCGCAAGGCGGAGGATACGTGGGGGGCAATGTGGCGTTCGACTCACGCCGACTCGCCTACAACACACGCCTTACAGTAAATAAGCTCAACCTCAAGAACTTCATGCCATCGATGCCGCTGCGCCCATTCACGGGAACACTCACGGCACAAGGAGCAGGATTCGACTTCCTCTCGCCACGCACCCGACTCAATGCCAACGGTGAGGTGACGGAGTTTGCCTACAACAACCACGACCTCTCGGACATTAAACTCACGGCAGAAGTGAAAGACGGCGTGGGACATGCCTCGCTCTGCAGCCACACACCACTCATCGACGGCTCCATCAACCTGAATGCCCTGATGAGCAACCGCAAGATTGACGCGCGACTGATATGCGACCTCGTCAACGCCGACTTCATGCGCATGGGCATTACCAAACGTCCGCTCAACACTTCGTTCAAAGCCAACGTGCTGTTGCTGAGCGACGCCAAGAGCAGCCACAAGGTGGAAGGCACCGTGGGGAATATAGTGATACGCGACTCTGCCAACGCCTACCGACCGGAGAACATCAGCATCGACATGTTCACACGACGCGACTCCACACACGCCGCCCTTAGAAGTGGCGACTTTGCCCTGCACCTCGACGGAGCAGGAAGCATTGAGCACATCATGAGCCGCATTACTGAAGTGAACGACGAGCTGGCCAAGCAGCGCAACGAACGCTACATCGACCAACTGCGACTGAGGGAGCGTTTCCCCGAAATGTTCCTCTTTGTGAGTGCCGGCAAGAACAATGTGTTCAGCCGAATGATGAAGCGTTTCGGCTACGACTTCCACAATGCCTTTGTCGACCTTGAAGCGTCGCCACACAATGGCCTCAACGGAAAAGTGAGCCTCGACTCGCTTGTGGCTGCGGGCGTGCAGCTCGACACCATACGCCTTGCCTTTAAGTCGGACTCAACGAAGACCGATTTCGAGGGGCAAGTGCGCAACAACCGCTACAACCCACAGTTTGTGTTCAACGCCAAGATACGCGGTGCCTTCACACAGTCGTCGCTCTACATGGGCACTCAAGTATTCGACAACCGCGAACGCCTTGGCATTGCCCTCGGCTTGAAGGCCGACATGGAGCCGGGAGGCGTAAGACTGAAACTCGGCGGCATCGACCCAGTGTTGGGCTACAAGAAATTTAAGGTGAACAAAGACAACTACATATTCTTTGCCGAAAACCAGCGCATATCAGCCGACATGCGACTGCTCGCCAACGACGGCATGGGTGTGCAGATATATTCCAACGACAGCACCGAGGCACATCAAGACCTTAGCGTAAGCCTTGCCAAGTTCGACCTCCAGAAGGTGATGTCAATCGTGCCCTACGCCCCCAAGCTGGCTGGCCTGCTCAACGGCGACTTCCACTGGATAGTGTCGGAAGAGGGCGACATGTCGGTGTCGTCGTCGCTAAGCATCGACAAGATGGCCTACGAGGGTTGCCCGATTGGAAATATAGCGAGCGAGTTTGTGTATATGCCTAAAGACAAGGGTATGGAGCATTATGTTGATGGCACACTCACGATGGACCACCACCAAGTGTGTACACTCACCGGCATGTACAACGCTGAGGGCGAGGGGCATATCGACGCCGACATGACTCTGTCGCGCACTCCGCTCCTACTGCTCGACGGTTTTGTGCCCGACCGCATCATCAATTTCCTTGGCTATGCCGAGGGCAACGTCAAGGTTAGGGGCACCCTCTCCCACCCCGATGTCAACGGCGAGCTGTATTTCGACTCTGCCTACGTGGCAAGCGAGCCTTACGGAGTGATGATGCGACTCTGCGACGACCAGTTGGCTATAAAGAACAGCCGTATGCAGCTTGAGAACTTCCAGATGTTCGCACGCAACAACAATGCGCTCACTCTCTACGGCTATGTCGACTTTGCCAACTTCGACCAAATGAAGGCCTACATCCGTATGCGAGCCGACAACTATCTGCTTATCGACTCCAAGGAGCAGGCACGAAGCGAGGCCTACGGCAAAGCCTATGTCAACTTCCTGGGCCTTGTGGATGGTCCGCTCGACGCTCTGCGTATGCGGGGCCGACTTGACGTGCTTGGCTCAAGCGACATCACGTATATACTGCGCGACTCGCCTCTGTCTACCGACAACCAGCTCGACGGACTCGTGAAGTTTGTTAACTTCCGCAAGCCTGAGACTGTGAGTGTGGAGCGTCCGCCTATCAACGGACTCAACATGGACCTCACAGTAAACATCGACGACGGAGCACACGCTCTGTGCGCTCTCAACACCGACAAGTCGAACTATGTAGACCTTGTGGGCGGCGGCAATCTGCGAATGCTCTACACCGGCAACGATGGTCTGTCGCTCTACGGACGCTACACCATAGCCTCGGGCGAGATGAAATACTCGCTGCCTGTAATTCCGCTCAAGACGTTCAACATTAAGGATGGCAGTTATGTCGAGTTCTCGGGCGACCCGATGAACCCAAGACTCAACATCACAGCCACAGAGGAGAACAAAACCACCGTGTCTACCGACGGAGGCTCGGGCAGAAGCGTAATGTTTGAGTGTGGTGTGGAGATTACGAAGACGCTGCAAGACATGGGTCTGCAGTTCATCATCGACGCCCCCGACGACCAGCAGATGCACAACGAACTTATGACTGAGTCGGCTGAGAACCGCGGCAAGATAGCCGTGACCATGCTCACTACGGGCATGTACATCACCGACAACAACCTCTCGTCGCTTTCGGCTGGCAACATCCTGAGCACATTCCTCAGTTCGGAGATTAACAAGATTTCGGGCAACGCCTTGCGCACGGTCGACCTATCCTTTGGTATGGAGAACACCACCATTGGCTCGGGACAGATGCACACCGACTATTCGTTCAAGTTCTCAAAGCGATTGTGGAACAACCGCCTGCGCATTGTCATAGGAGGCAAGGTGTCGAGCGGTGCCGAAGTGGAAAACCAGGACGACACGTTCTTCGACAACGTCACACTGGAGTACCGACTGTCGCAAAACTCCAACAAGTATCTCAAGTTCTTCTACAACCGCGACTCCTACGACTGGCTCGAAGGCTACGTGGAACAGTTTGGCGGCGGTTTCCTCTGGCGCAAGAAACTGCAGCACTTCAAGGAACTGTTCATATTCAAGAAGGAAAAGAAGGAGAACAACTTCTTCACAGTACCGAACGACTCTATAGGTAAGAAACAATAAGCCAAGGAGGAGGCAACTCCTCCTTGGCCTCATAATCAACACATCGTCTATGAAACATCTTATATATATAATAATGTGTAGCCTCGCCCTCGTCGCCTGCTCAACCACCTCCACCGTGCCCGACGACGACAAGCTCTACACGGGTATGCGCTCCACAAAATACGAGAATGTGGAGAAGGACGACCACTTCTACGCCGTCCAGGAGGAACTTGAAGAGGCTTTGGGCACGGCACCCAACAATTCCATCTTCGGAAGCGCCTACTACCGATGGCCGTGGCCCCCGTTCCGACTGTGGATTCACAATGCTTTTGCCAAGTCCGACGACGGCATGGGCAAGTGGATAGGCAAGACTTTCGGCAAGCGACCCGTGCTGCTGAGCAGCGTCAACCCACTGCTCCACACACAGGTGGCAAGCGAACTGCTGCGCGCACGAGGCTACTTCGGCGGATATGTAGGCTACGACATCATAAGCAAACCCAACTCCAAGAAGGCGAAGGTGGAATATCATGTCAACTTTGGCGAGCTGCACACCATCGACACCCTCACCTACAACAACTTTCCACCTGCTGCCATGCAGCTCATCGACTCTACAAGAGCCGAGGCAAAGGTGAAGCCGGGCGACCCATTCGACGTAACAACACTCGAAGCCGAACGCACACGAGTGTCCAACCTCTTGCGCAACAACGGTTTCTTCTACTATCAGCCGGGCTACGCCACTTATCTTGCCGACACCATTGCCACAGCGGGCAAGGCGCAGATGCGACTGCAATATGCCGACTCACTGCCCGAGCGCGTGGGACAGAAGTGGTATGTGGGAAGAGTGAGACTCGAACTGCGCAAGTCGGCCACCGAAGTGTTGCGCGACTCCACCGTGCGTCGCCGCTACACCATATTATATAATGGCAGACGACAACCCATAAGAACCAGCGTGGTGACACGCGACCTTAGTCTGCGACCCGGCAAACTCTACAGCTACGCTGACTACACGCGCTCTATCAACACGCTCAACGGCAAGGGGCTCTTCTCGCGAGTAGACCTGAGCTTTGCCCCGCACAGCTCAGCCTCAACATGCGACACTCTCGACATGACCCTCGGATGCGTGTTCGACAAACCCTACAACGTGTCGCTCGAAGCCAACCTCGTGGGCAAGACTACGGGAAGAGTGGGCCCGGGCATCACACTCGGATTCTCCAAGAACAACGCTTTCCGCGGCGGTGAGAAACTCTCCATCAACCTCAAAGGCTCGTATGAATGGCAGACAGGACACCAGGCCGACGGCACAAGCTCCAAATTCAACTCCTATGAATACGGTACCGACGTGTCGCTCGAACTGCCACGCCTGTTCCTTGTGCCACGCAAATTCATGCGACGTCGCCATCCTTACACATTGCCCACCACACTCATCAAGGCTTCGAGCGACGTGCTCAACCGCTCGGGATTCTTCAAGCGACACATCGTGTCGGGCGAACTCACCTACACATTGCACCCTAAGGCCAACGTGCAGCACACATTCTCGCCGCTCATCCTGCAATACGAGTACATGCAGCACAAGACCGAGGCGTTCAACGAGATTCTGCAACAAAGCCCCTACCTGCTCATAAGCATGGCCGACCAGTTTGTGCCGAAGATGCGATACACCTTCACCTACCAGTCGCCATCGTCCTACCGCAACCCCATCTATCTGCAAGTGGCGGCAAGCGAGGCAGCCAACATCCTCTCGCTCGGCTATATGGCGTTTGGCGAGAAATGGAGCGAGAAGGGCAAGACAATGTTCAAGAATCCATATGCACAGTTCCTTAAGGTGGAAGCCGATTTCCGCAAGACGTGGCAAGTGGCCGAGCACGACCAGCTCGTGGGACACATCAGCGCAGGAGTGGTATGGTCCTACGGCAATGCCGAAAGCTCTCCCTACAGCGAGCAGTTCTACGTGGGCGGTGCCAACAGCATACGAGCCTTCAACGTGCGAAGTATTGGTCCGGGCAGCTACTACACCAACCAGTCGCGCCTATCCTATATGGACCAGACGGGCGACATCAAGCTGCAAGCCAACCTTGAATACCGTCCGCGCCTGTTCGGCAACCTATACGGAGCCTTGTTTCTCGACGCAGGCAACGTGTGGGCAATGCACGACGACGGCTACCGCTCCGGCTCAAAGCTCAAGCCCCAAAACCTGCTCAAGGAAATGGCTCTCGGCACAGGCATAGGCATACGCTACGACATGGACTTCTTTGTGTTGCGCCTCGACTGGGGCGTGGGACTGCACGTGCCCTACAAGAGTGGATTCTACAACTTCGACCACTTCAAGGACTCGCAGAGCCTGCATTTCGCAATAGGCTACCCATTCTAAGCGAAAATAGCCCTTTTAGAAATAATAGTTGTCCAAAACTTTTTGTATCTCACAGTAATTTGTTACTTTTGTAATTGATATAGATTAAACATATATACAAACAATGCAGAATTGTTTACATAAATAACATAATAACAGTAAAGATTATGAAACCTACACTTTTCCTCCTCGCTGCAGGTATGGGAAGCCGCTACGGTGGTTTGAAGCAGCTCGACGAACTCGGTCCTCACGGTGAAACCATCATGGACTACTCTATCTACGATGCTATCAATGCTGGCTTCGGCAAGCTCGTGTTCGTTATCCGCAAGGATTTCGAGGATGACTTCCGCCGCATCGTGCTTTCAAAATATGAGGGTCACATCCCTTGCGAACTCGTGTTCCAGTCGCTCGACGCTCTGCCAGAGGGCTTCACATGTCCAGAAGGCCGCACTAAGCCTTGGGGCACTAACCACGCATTGATGATGGGTGAAAGCGTAATCAATGAGCCTTTCGCCGTACTCAACTGCGACGACTTCTACGACCGCGACGCCTTCAAGGTGCTTGGCAAGTGGCTTAGCGAACTGCCCGAAGGCTCTACTGGCAAGTATGCTATGGTAGGCTTCCGCGTAGGCAACACTCTTTCAGACAGCGGTACTGTTAGCCGTGGCGTATGCGAGAACGACGAGAACCACCACCTCACATCTGTAGTTGAGCGCACAAAGATTCAGCGTTTCGACGGTGTTGTTAAGTATCTTGCCGACGATGGCGAGACATGGGTAGCTATCCCCGACACAACTCCTGTATCTATGAACTTCTGGGGCTTCACTCCCGACTACTTCAAGCACAGCAACGAGTTCTTCAAGCAGTTCCTTTCTGACCCGAAGAACATGGAGAACCCGAAGAGCGAATTCTTCATCCCATTGATGGTAGACAAGCTCATCCACGACGGCACAGCCACTTGCGAGGTGCTCGACACCACATCTAAGTGGTTCGGCGTTACTTATCCAGAGGATCGTCCGGGCGTTGTTGAGAAGTTCCAGAAACTCGCCGACGAGGGTGTATATCCTGAGAAGATGTTCTAAAAGTGTCAACAACACTATTCATCGATATATTTCAAAAAAAGAGATTGTCTACACAGACAATCTCTTTTTTTCTAACGGTTGACACTGAAAAATTAGTACTTTTATACAATTTAAATCCATCTTCTGCGTTATAGATAATAAATGTTATAATATTTAAGCAGATACTGGATTTTGCCAGTCCGACGAAAAAGACAGAAATGAAGAGAATTTTTGATTTTATATTTTCCGCTATATGCCTGGTGGTGTTCGCCCCTCTGTTCGCTATATGTTATGTGGCGATAAGACTGGAGGACGGACTTCCTGTCATCTACCGTCAGGAGCGCATCGGACTGCATGGCAAGCCTTTCTATATATATAAGTTCCGCAGCATGACCCACGATGCCGAGAAGGATGGTCCACAACTGCTGCTCGACGGAGCGTTGAGCGACCCGCGACTCACCAAGACGGGCAAATGGATGCGTGCCCATCACCTCGACGAATTGCCACAGTTGTGGAATGTACTCAAGGGCGACATGGCTTTCATTGGCTACCGTCCAGAACGCAAATTCTATATCGACCAGATTATGGAGCACAATCCGCGCTATGCCGAACTCTATGCCATTCGCCCCGGAGTTACTTCCTATGCCACTCTGCACAACGGCTACACCGACACCATGGAAAAGATGCTGCGCCGCCTCGACTACGACCTCTACTATCTGGAGCACCAGAGTCTGTGGACCGACATCAAGATTCTCTTCACCACATTCTTACACATCATCTTCGGAAAGAAATTCTGAAGCTAAAAAGTAATACTAATATACTTGACAAAGTAATATATATTACTTGGCCTTTTATATCAATATACTTGGCCTTTTATATCAATATACTTTACAAAGTATGTCAATCTCTTTCGATTCTTTATATATAGCCCATGTCTGATGGCATGGGAAGAGAATTCACGTATCTGTCTTCACATGCAACGAATCGCTATTTTATCGCGAATTGGGGTATAAATATAGCTGTAGAATAGTAAAATATGATAGTTTTGAACGGATAAAATAAATATTCTCCGTAGAAAACTATTGTTTTTGAAGATAGAGTTGTATCTTTACACCGATAAATAACCATAATAAGGTAAAAGTATGAATGAGATTATGTATAAGGCAACCTCGCAAGGTGGAATCATAACCACCGCAGAGCTCCCAAACCAATCAGATTATCAGAAAATTGTGAGGGCTAAGGAACGTGGCGAACTGATAAGGGTTCGCCATGGGGTCTATGCTGTTCCTGACGCTCTTTTCAATACGATGATAGATATTGAACGAATCGTTCCCAATGGAATTGTATGCCTGTACAACGCTTGGGCATATCATCAGCTCTCCACTGTTGTTCCACCTTCCTTTTGTGTTGCCATAGAAGCCAAGCGAAAGGTGGCAATGCCGCCAACCCTACCGATAGAACTTTATTATTGGAAAAAGGAGAATTTGGAGTTTGGTGTTATGGATGTGGAAATGTCGGGCTACAACATTCGTATGACGGATATGGAACGTAGCGTATGTGATGCCGTCAAGTATCGTAACAAAATCGGATTGGAAGTATGCTCCGAGGTGATACGAAATTATCTGAAGAAACAGAACCGCAACCTAAGCCAATTGGCAGAATATGCTAAACGGCTGAGGGTTGCCAATATTTTGAAAAATTATCTTGAAATAGCAATAGAATAAAATGGGAAAGAAAAACTATGGCAAGTCTGTCCTCTTAAATATTTTGTACCTTTATAGGTGAAAATCAATTAGTTACAAAAATATATAGATACCGATGGCAACGACTGCATGAAGCAAGCTATTCAAGACAACTACAATCAGATAAAGGAGGACGTCAAACAGATAGTCAAGGATGAACTGGAACGCATCGCAGGTGACGAAAACTTGAAGCACTTGATACAGAAGCAATAATAGTTGATAATTTCAGATGTATCTGGTTTAACAAAACAATATGATTTTCCAAGCAACTGATAGGTATAGTCTGCATAGTCTTGGGTGAAGAACTCTGTTATGTCCTCATCCTTACAAGTGAAGCCTTTGCATTGCTGCAAGACTTCCTCTGTCAGTTCCATAAAATCACATTGCTCTAACATTTTAAATGTACAGTTTTGAACGTTTTAATATAGCACGTGCCTTGGCTACTTGCTTGGAGAAGTCAATGGAGCCACGCTTTTCCAATGCCTCATCAGCTGCTTCAACGAAACGAGCTGCTGCCTCACCATGAAGGACAGGTATTGTTTTAATTTCTATTGCCATAATCTTCTTGTTTTTAATGTTATGTACTTATTTAATCTGCGAAAATATGCTTTTATTTTCACTTTACCAAACTTTTTGTTAACTTCCTGTTGAATTTCTACGAAAAAATTCCAAATACCTACTTCATGCCATTTTATCGTCTCATTCTTTCCAATTCATCGTGTAGAGAAGCTCATCGGCAATCCTCCAGAAACCGAGCAATGGCTCGACAACGAAGCCGTGTGCAAGCGTTTGGACCTCATACACTTAGAACACCACTGTCTTGTGTTTGCTAACACAATAATAGAATACTAAGTTTGCTTTCCAAAATACCATTTCTATCTCAAGATCTTAATATTCATCAGTTTTAATTCCTCATTATTCATGCGAACCCATTCATCCCAGTCTTCGTCAAATAATTTTAGCAATGGGCTTGGATGTGTCCTTAATAGTTCTAACAAATAAATCCTTGCTTTCTTCTCTCCATCGCGCAGATAAATTGCCTTAATCTTATTAATAGCCATATCTTCGTTATACTCATCATTCAATGAACTGTCACAAACAGCAATTGTCTTTTCAATGTAATAAGCAGCCGAGTCTTTATTATGTTCCCTTAAGTATTTTTCCGACATAAAGATAAGCCGTAACGGATTATTTGCTTGAAGGGTCAAAACTGCATGTTCAGCGTTGGCTATAGCCTCATCCATGTGTCCCAAAGAAGAGAGAACCATGGAACGGTGACGATAACAATGCCTCTTACCGATGTTCGTAGTATCAATACTAAGTAAGAAGTCTGAAAGTTTCAATGCTCTTTCGAGCATTGTCGTGTCGTTACGCAGAGTCCCCTCAAGGACCATTTTGTCTAAACTATCACGAAGGGTATTGAGATTTTCTTTATTCTGTCCTTTGGCGCATCCTATAATCAATACGAAGACAATAAAAAAAATATGATATTTTTTCATAGACCTTAATTCCGCAACACTATTATAAAACAAACTTTTTAAGTACCTGAGCAACAAAAAGTTCTTGAACAAGTCAAGCGGCAGAGCCGAGCGGCCCAGGATTTTGCCATGTCGAAGAATTCACTTATCTTAGTGTTGCAAAAATAAACAAGCAAAACTCTGATATGACATGGCGAAGATACAAATTAAATCTGAGAAACTCACTCCTTTTGGAGGAATATTTTCGGGTCATGGAGCAATTTGACTCCACATTGTCATCTATAATCGACTCGACCCTCGGTCTAAGGTGTAGATCGTTCGGTTATCGCTCTGGCGTGGCGGTTATTGGCGACTTGATTGTTGGCATTGAGTTCGAATTGAACTCTATCCTTGTTGAAAAGTGGAAGGGTAAAGCATACCGACTTGTGATTCAAAGACAGAAAATGGTAAAAAACATATTTAACCGTGAATACAGCAGACTGCAAACAACTCCATTTACCATTGACGTCCTTAAAACGATAGTACAGAGTGTTTGGAATATCACGGTCGGCACCTTCCAACAAGATGCTACACTCCAAGTTAAGTATGGGCGAGTCGGTATCAAGACTTACACTCTGTCTGTCATTAATATTTCCATTAACCCAATACTCCATTGTTTGAATCTTGTTTTCAGCAAAATACTTTCCCTTGTTTATAAACACAGATGTTATAGGACATGATTTGTTGCCATACTTGTCATAAGCATATGTCCTTATAGTGTGCACACCAAGCGGCAATGCATTTGCATCAATATCAAGCAGGAGAGTTCCATCTGTAGCTCCAACTTTCTTCCGGTTCTCGATGTCATCGTCCAACCAATATACATAACCATCAATCATATTATTGGTGAGATGTTTTCTCTTCAATATATATGCATTAATAGGCGAACTCCATAATCCATCCTTATCAGCAAAACGGAAATTAAGCTGATGCACTCCATCGGGATAGGAGGACATATCTAACAGAGAATTAAAATCGTCGCCATCATAAGTACCTTGCTGCCTTTCTGCTAAGTTACCATCTATCCAATACTCATACCGCCCTTGGGCATAAAGCGAGGTAAAGAAGAATAGCAAGCAAGAAGATAAAAATAATAATCTCTTCATAGCCAATACTTTTTATTTATTCTGTGCCTCAACCTTTATCTTGACAGCCAATTTTCCTTCCTCATCAGTTTCTGTAGCAATCTCCTTAGATACTATCTGAGGATTTGACGGAATTGAGGTGAAAGGACTTGTACCACCATGTATACCTATTTCTGTGCCGTCAGAAGAAACTATTTTGTTTAATTCTATCTCCTTTTTATTGAGAATGAAATCATTATCCATTGGAAGTCTGTAAGACTCTTGTTGCTCATAACTAAATGTTGGTAGATTCTCAAAAAGAGTAAGCGGATTTGAAACCCAATGACAGCCAACATGTTTTATGTTAGAAGATAGTTCATAATGCAACACGCAATTTTCATATTGAATAGTATTTGTACCACCTCCTGAGAAAATAACGGAATTGCTAATTGACGCTGATCTCAATCCATGAGCATATTTTGTGTCATGTACTAACCATCCTATAATACAATGACGAATCATGAATGTTGCATCATAGTCATTAGATTCTATATATGACACAACAGAATTATCCAATATAACATTTTCAGAATGATTTCCTGCATAGAAACAATCTTTTATACGACATTTCTCAACAAGACAGTTTTTTGCATTATCAATACCAAGATAACCATCAATCATACATCTGCTGACAGTTGCGTTATTTATCGTATTTTTAAACGATAACCAACGTGTATACAATCCTTCGATTAATAATCCTTTTGCTCCATCATTAATATCCACGTACATATCATTAGCCATCTTTGTCTCATATTGATTAGTGGCTGAATTTTGAGAATAACCTGCTCCATAAATTTTAACAGCCTTAGTGATATAAGGTGAATTAAAAATACCAGATGATAGATTAATAACATCTCCATGTTCAGCTTTATCCATTGCTTCTATGAAGGCATTTACACCATAATACGTACTCAGTTCATCCTCATGCTGAAGCGTAGCCATCTGCACATCTTGAGCATAAGAGTTTTGTGTACACAGGCTCATAATCATCATTAAAGCCAAACCTAAAACTTTAAAATTTTTCATGTCAAAAAGTTGTTGCATTCATTCAGCTCCCAAAATGAATTTGTTAAAATGTCAGTTAGTTCTTGTTATATACCAAAAAGCGTGGAGCCAGTCATCTGCCCGTTCCACGTGTTGAGGCCTTCGCATTGCCCTATCTGTCGAAACGAGCAACGCTGAAAGCCCCACGCCGATGTAAATATATAATACGACCTGTTGCGCCACACGCAAACTGCGCATAGCGACACCAAGTGCATAAATATAATACACCCCTTGGGGCGTTCCCGTTGCTTTGCTCTTGACAGATAGTTTGAAGTTGCGAAGTTCCAACACGTCAAAATCAAAGCGTCAGTAACGCCTTTTATGTATATATGTCGCCACCCTCTAAGCCACATTGGACTTTTAGCACGGTTGAATATTCATTCCGTCACGTCGATTATAAACCAACATAGGGTTGACACATGCAAATTTAATAGAATTATTTGTAATGACAAAGAAGAATTATCTAAATATGCAAAGAAAGAATGGTTTTGTCTTTGATAGGTGATTATTTGGAGGCATTGGGGATATGGAGTGATAGAAGATAAATTACATAAGAACAAGCTTACATATTTTGCAGCAAAACACACAAACTCGTGCCAAAAAAGTGATAAATGTAGTTAAAAGTCGTGTCCAAAATGTGATACTCATTCCGTGAGTTTCTGCTTGCTAATGGCGAGGAAATGTTGTTAGACTATATATTGAGGGATGGCAACCGCGATCTTGCTGCATTCACTGAGAAACTTACTGACTATCTGAAGAAATACTTTGTCATTGGCGGAATGCCTTCTGCTATATTAAAATGGTTGGACACTCACGACTTCTTCGAGGTTGACGACGTGCAGAAACAATTAGTTGCAGCCTACGAGAACGACTTCTCCAAACATGCCCCAAGACAAATGATAGAGAAAATAAGATATGTGTGGGACAGCATACACTGTTGGATGGTAAGCGTATCCGCGATGCTAGTATATACACGTTAAAAATATCGCTCAAGTTTTGTCAATATTCAACCTCTTGCGATATCTTACAGACCTCAACGATATTCCGCTCATTATAGCGGATAGGGTCTTGTAGGGCATTACGTAAGCCTTCTTGCCGGTATTGAAATAGGGTATCTCGAAGGTGCCTCTTTCAAGTCGCTTCTGATACAGTGTGAAACCGTCAGTACAATATTTGCATGTGCCAAACATTGCTGTCAGGAGTGTATTACACGGCACAGCTGCTCGACGTTGCACTCGAAAGTTTCGCGGTTAATGGCACGGCTTTTTATCGTAGAGCGATAGTTGTAGATGGTGCGAGGAGTATAGAAGAGCAATGCCGCAATCTCCGAACTCTCCTTGACACCCAACCTTATCAAAGCGTAAATGCGCAGTTCGGTGGTGAGCCGTCCCTTGTGTGGAGGCACAATCTGCTCGTCGGCTCGCAGCAGAGCGTTGAATTCGTCGACAAACGAGGGGTAGAGGTCGAGGAAAGCCGTGTCGAAACTGTTCATGAACGTAGCCGCATCCTCTTCCGAAAGGCGTGACGACGATGCCGTATTGAGCAGGTCGTTGACCTGACCTACCTTAATCTTGCGCTTCACAAGAGTCTCAAACTTGCTCAGGCGGTCGATGTATTTGGCGCAAAGGTCGATGTAGAGCTTAGCCAGACGTTCGCGTCGGCTGTTGGTGTCGAGCAATCGTGAGTTGAGAGTATTAAGCCTGTCGTTGAGCGACGACAGCAATTGGTTGCTCTCGGATAGCTCATGTCGGTGGCGCGCCAGCAGTCGGTTTTGCCGGCTGTAGAAGTATAGCAGCACTACAACGAACGCGAATAGGATAGACACTCCGAACAATGCGAAGCGCATGGTGTTGTTCTGCGATGACAGCTTTTCGCGATAGGTCGACACGATGACGGGCAGTTTCTGCGATATTTCAATGATACGCAGTCGGTTGTTGTAGTTCTTGGCGTCGTCCATAGCAAAATTGATGTATCGCTCGGCGAGCAGAATGTTGTCGTCGCCCTTCTTGAACAGATACATTGCAAGGTCTTGCATGGCGAGGTTTTCGCGCGTACAGTTGAGCAGGTCGCTAATGCATGCACGCAGCATGTACTCCTCATACTTGTTGTTATTGTTGTTGGCGCTGTAGTTGTTGGCAATGGCATACGATGCCATGGCATGCCATCGCGACTCTACGGGGGCTGTACTCAGAGTCTTGAAGTAGTGCTCCAGGGCGCGCTTGTCGTTGCGTTCCACATATATAAAATACTCACCCCAGAAGAAATTGTAGTAAGAGTCGGTAGGGCGGAGCATCGTTACAGCCTGCTTAAGGTAATTGTTGGCACGCTCGTGATAGCGTGGCGAATAGTAATAGTCGTGACAGTAGTCAGCCCAATAGGTGTAGATGAAGTAGTAGGCTATGGTATAGTCGAACCGTAGTTCATTGTCGAGGTGTGTCGAATCAATCTCGTCGAGCAGCGCAACGGCTTCGCCATAGAGTCCGCCTACGCCCAGCAGCGACGCTTTCTCAATGCGGCATTTGTCGTGATGGAATTTGTCACCGATGCGGTCGGCAAGCGTTATAGCCTTGTCGGCATACACCATGGCAGAGTCAAATTGAAAAACGAAGTACTCATCGTACAGCTTGTCGTAAGCCGAAAGCAGCGTTTCGGGCTTATGGCTTTTGTGTGCCATCGACTTGTAGAAGTCGATGCGTGCCTGCTTCTTGCCGTATATCTGCGTTATGTTGTCTATAATGCTGTCAATACGCTGTATAAGCTCGCCGTTGGTGTCTGCCATTGAGGAGGTGGCGGTGGCAATAAAGAGTATGATAATGGCTATGTAACGTTGCATAGAGTGAATTGTTTATGGTTTCTATAAGTTTCTGCAAATTTACAAATTTTGCAGAAATAACATATTAGATGATTGCCTTTTTTGCGCATTCCTATTCATATTTTTCATTAATTCCCTTGCTTTGACAATATCATTGCTTTTCGGACGATGTACTTGGCAGTATGAATGTGCTTTTGTAAATATTTGATTATCATATTGTTAATATTTTATTGAGTCATAGACGTGTACATATTGGGTACTTTAATGAACAGCTTATGAAAATAAATACTAAATTTGCAACCGTCAAAATGACTTAGCAACTAAAAACTCAATAGTATGAACAAAACCAATCGAAAATGGATCAGCCAGATTGTTGCTTGTTCGTTTCTTGCAATGTTGCCTATAGGCGCATACGCACAGAACAATAAGACAATACATGGTGTAGTGAAGGATGCCAATGGTGAGACTATCATTGGA
>ERZ1026888.54-NODE-54-length-65610-cov-26.216322_pt1 | contig 65610 bp, 100 predicted proteins | sample MGYA00380174_ERZ1026888 | MGnify/ENA primary metagenome ERZ1026888 (study PRJEB33269, sample SAMEA4719810) | human gut metagenome | biome: human-associated habitat; feature: organic feature; material: feces | place: Cameroon | collected 2013-10 ...
GGAAAGAGGGGGATTCGAACCCCCGATTCCCTTTAGGGGAATACACGCTTTCCAGATGTGAAGCTTTTCGATATAACTACCTTAGCCTCAATTAATTACAGAGACCCGATTTTTTATTTGCAAGCTATTTGCAAGCATGCCATATTTTCGAGTTACACAATATGCAGAAATATTAATTATATTTAAATATACCCACATATATTTTGATATATCATTTTTTTTCATTTATCTTTGCATTTGAATTTATAACTTAGTGCAAAGATATAAAGAAATCCTTTATTCTAGCACGCATTTAAACTATTTAACATGGTAACATCAGTTCAGCCAAACATAAGTCCAACTTCGCGATATACCATATCGGAAACCTGCAAACTGTTGGGTATACATCGCAACACCCTGCGCTCCTATGTGAACGCAGGGTATATAAAGTCTATGCAAAAAGTTCACGGACAGCGTTTCAAAGGTTCTGAGATTCTTCGCTTTTGGAACACGTTTGTGTAAACATGGGACCGGTTCCAAGCAGTAGCCACTCGCATGATACACCATACCCTTCAGCAAGGTAAGCAAGATACTCTATACGAAAAGTACGCTTATCTCTGTTATGCTTTAGAGTATTCATGTTACCATAGTTCAAACCAAACTCTTTTGTAAAAGTCTGTAAGCCTTTAATTTTTCTCTGTTCTTTGAGAACATCAAGTGCTTTGAAGAACCTGTCGCTAATATCCAGGGCACAATCGGGAATATTCAGTTTCATTTCAAAGTTAATTTTTCAAGAAGATTCATGAGACGTACATTTATATCATCTTGTTTTTCGATATGCTTTGCTATCATCTCAGTCTGCCTCTTTATAATTTCTACTAAATCAGCATTACTTTGGATTCCGTTGTTCTGATTTCCAGAGCCACTGTTTACATTATTCTCTGCATTAACGAGTTGAGAAGGTTCTACCTCGAAAGCCTTGACATTTTCTTCTCCATACTCATCGTATAGTTTCTGAAACTGCGCAGGTGTAGGATCTATACCCTCTGTTTCGTATCTCGAAATGTTAGATTGGGAAATTCCCATAATTTCTGCAAGCTTAGACTGAAATAGTCCGTGAGCTCTTCTAAATTCTTTATATTTGAACATATCTGTATAAATTTGTTAATTTTGACTAAATCTTTTCGATATATTTGCATATATCAGAATATATTTGTATCTTTGCATAAAGATATAAAACATAGTGCAAAGATAATGGAAAATATTCAAACATCAAACACTTTTGAGGAAAAATCTCAAAAAATGACCTTAAAAGGTTATTATCAGGGGTTACCGATGAGAAGTGCCCCGCGATATGACTTCATCACGGAAGTCGCTAGACGCTGCAAGGTTACCGAGCAGACAGTTAGGAATTGGGTTCTATATGGTATGAAGCCACAGCAGCACATCCATGTAGAAGTTTTGTGTGAGCTAACAGGCATTAGCGAGGAGGACTTATGGAAGGATTAGAGTTCTATATGTTCGAGGATGAGCTATGGTGTAAGACGTCAGACGGAAAGAACTTCATGGTCGATGAGACCCATACAGAGCTGGTGAAATACATCCTGGAAAAGGTTCGCGCTTGCTATCCGGAAGCATACAAGGCATTGGAGAAGATTTACTCCAAGAGCGCACCTAATGAGAGTTATTATCAGTATCTCATGATGCGTCGATTTTGCAAATGCAACTTTTGTCGACTCGACACTACGGCTTTTGATGTCGTCGATGTTGATAAGGATGGAAAGTTCAACTTCGAGAAGGTCGAATGCCCAATGCGTGGTGAATGTCCTTATGAAGGTATCGTCTGTATGCCAAGGTTTAATGCTAATCTTTCTACTGCGGAGTTGCGCGTGATGAAACTGCTTTACGAGGGACGAAGCGAGCAGGAGGCAGCAGCAGAGCTGTTCAACTCACCGAACACGATACACCAGCATGTTAAGTCTGTGTATGTGAAATTAGGAATACATAAACTCTCTGAGTTTATCACCTATGCGAATAAGAACAATTTGTTTAACAATTAAATATTAGATTATGCCAATTATCAGAAAGAATGACGTTGTTACAGAGCGTCCAGTGATTATTGTACTCTATGGTACTCCAGGTACCGGTAAGACATCTTTGGCTACTACAGCCAACAGTCCTTTACTCATCGACACAGACCGTGGCTTTGACCGTGCCGTTCAGCGTCCAGACATTGTTGTCACGGCTTCACGTTGGGAAGACATCTACAATGCTGAGGTTATCGGTTCGTATGTTGTTGAGGATGGCATGCAGGTTTGGAAGCCAGGCTTGATCAGTGAGTGTAAGACTATCGTAGTAGACACAGCCAAGGCTATGCTCGATGATTACCTCAACGCTTTCGCTATCCAGCAAGACCCTAAGCTGGGAACTAACTCGTTGAAGCGATATGGTGTGATGGGAGAATTGTTCAAGCAGTTTGTCGGCATTCTCCGTTCAAACAACTCTGACATCATCTTCATCTGCCATGACAAGGAGACGCAGGAGGGAGACTACATTAAGCATTCTCCGGACTGTACAGGACAGAGCAAGGACTTGCTCATCCGCATTGCGGACCAGGTAGGTTACATCTGTAAGGAGAACGGCAATCGTGTCATTAAGTTCGAACCACAAGACAACCGTGTGGGTAAGAATGTTGCAGACCTGCAGGACACATGGATTCCAGCTTACGGAACAGAGGAGTTTGATACTTGTATGGCGGACATCATCAAAAAGGTGAAGAAGGCCATCGTGAATAAGTCAGACGCTCAGGCAAAGGCACAGGAAGCTGTTGATGATGCTCGTAAGAAGCTTGCGGCCGTGGAGACTGTAGATGACGCAAATGCACTCATTGAGGTTGCTCACGGATTGAATAAGATTCATCAGAAGGCATTCATGAATCAGATGATCAAGGAACTTGCCGTCAAAGGCATTGACTTTGATAAGAAGGGCAAGAAGTTCGTCAAGCACGAGGATGCAGCATGATGAAGCCTTTGATTAGAGTTACCCAGTTAGAGAGCTTCAGACGGTATATGTCCGGCGAATATGCTTACGTTACAGAGCAGGACGTTATAGACAATATCACTAAGAAGTTCGAGGGTAATGATTACACAAGAATTGGAACTGCCTTTCACTCCATCGTGGAGACTGGCAGTCCCCATTGCTTCAAGGAACCAGAAGGTGTTCGCCATTTCACCTATTATAAGAAAGATAAGACAGAACCCGTTCCGAAAGGAAGAAGGTTCGTCTTCGACGAAGGTGAGGCGATTCTTGACATTCCACAATGCAAGGTGGCGTTGAAATATAGAAATGAGCATCCTGGCGCCTTTCATGAGGTTCGTGAATATAAGGATTTTGGTAATGCCGTTGTCACGGGATGTGCCGATATGATTGACGGACTAGAAATAAGAGACATCAAGACTAAGTACGGACCGGTATCAGACAAGGACTATATAGACAGTTGCCAATGGCAGCTTTACCTAGAGTTGTTTGAAGCTGATGTGTTCCATTTTGACTTGTTTGTCTTTGAGGGCTACAATAAGGATAAGCACAAGGGAGACGTCAGAGGTCTCAAGCTTACTCCTTATGAGCCAGCAATCACTTGTTACAGATACCCAGGAATGGAAGACAAGAATCACGCGCTATTGCGTGACTTCCTCAAATGGGTAGAGATGAGAGAATTATTACCATATTTACCATTAACAGAATCAGATGGCTAATACAATGACAGGAAGGGTATTGCTCATCGGCAATGTCGAGGAGATACCTAGCAAGAGCGGTGGAGAGCCGTTCAGAAAGAGAATCGTAGTTCTCAACTGCACGCATTCGAACTTCGGAGAGGTGTACGAGAACTACCCAAGTTTTGAATTCAGCGGAAAGCACGTGGATGATCCTGCGGGGTTTGCGGTTGGCGAGATTGTTACCATATCCTTTGCTCTTCAAGGTACCAAGTATCAGAAGAGTGCAAATGACCCGGTAAAGTATTTCAATACCATTTCGGGTTACAAGATAGAAAAGTATCAGAGAGGTGGCCAGACGCAGCAGCAAGCACCTCCACCACCGCAGCCGCAAGGAGTTCAGTCACCGGCACCGCAGCCGGGCAAAGATGATGATTTGCCATTCTAGTTATGATTTTCAATCTCAACAATGACAAGGACAGGGCAGACTACAAGGACTATTGCAATGGCCTTTACATGGATGCCCTGAAAAGCGGAAAGGGTTTTATCGTGGAGGTGAAGAAAAAGCACCGTCCACGTTCCCTCGCCCAAAACAGCTATCTGCATGTGTGCCTTCAGTATTTCGCATCAGAGTTCGGCTACGATGAAGAATATGTGAAGTATAACATTTTCAAGCAGATAGTGAACAGAGAAATCTTTGCGAAGCAGAGAACAAATAGAAGAGGACAGCCTGTAACTTATTGGAGAAGCACGGCTGACCTTGACACAAAAGAATTAACAGACGCTATTGAGAAGTTTCGGAACTATTCAAGTATGGTTGCAGGGTTGTATATACCCGAGCCTAATGAAGAAGCAGCCTTGCTTGAAGCTCAGAAACAGATAGCATTATATGAAAAGTATTTATAATTATGAAATCAGATTTGAAAAATTATGTTCCTGAGAACATTGAGTTTGTATTGGAGGAAGGTGTAAAAGACATGTTCCCAATGGAGTTGGACTTCCTTGCTTTGACCGAGGAGAACCTTTGCGGAGAGAAGCCTTTGAAGAATAAGGCAGACATCCTTAAGTTTGTCGGAAAGCACTTCACGGCGACCTTCCCTGACAATGAGTTGGTTACACGTTTCCTCGATGAGTTCGAGAAGAAGAACATCAGAGAGGAGTATTGCACACTCGAAGAGAATGTGGTGCCAGCTCGCAAGCTGGAATTGGAGGAGGCTTTGGAAAAAGCCAAGAAGATGAAGAAGGATGCAGAAGAGGCTTATGCTTCTGTCCTTATGGAAGTAGCCAAGTACGCCGCTGAGGTGCGCCAGGGAACTGTTGATATGCGTCTTAAGTCGAAGAACGTGTTCTGTATTGCATTGGCAGGTTACTATCTCGTATATAATTGGGATGCAAATACCGAGAAGTTCTTACTTGCAAAGGCTTATGCTATCCCGGACCGTTCTGAGATTTGGGCAAATGAGGTCAAGAATCGTGAGAGCATGAAAGAGGTCTTCGGATTGGAGTTCCCAGAAGAGGAGCAGCCAAAAGAAGAAGCTCAGCCAGAGCAGTCTTCAGATGATGACGATGATGAATTACCATTCGGCGAGTAATGAAGTACACTCTTAGAAATTATCAAAAGCAAGCTAGTGATGCAGCCGTAAGGCTGTTCACTAGCAAGGCTGACAAGAACGGATTGGTTATCCTGCCTACGGGTGCAGGAAAGAGCTTGGTGATAGCAGATATCGCCTCTCGCCTGGAAGGGCCGCTGTTAGTATTTCAACCTAGCAAGGAAATACTCCAGCAGAACTTTGCCAAGCTGCAAAGCTATGGTATCTTCGATTGCGGTTGCTATAGTGCCTCTGTAGGGTGTAAGGATATAAACAGAATAACCTTTGCCACCATCGGAAGCGTAATGAACCATATGTCAGACTTCGATTGTTTCAAGAACATCATAATTGACGAATGCCATTACGTAAATTCTAAAGCTGGGCAGTACAAGCAGTTCATAGAAGCAAAGAGCAGACAGGTTGTCGGATTGACGGCTACACCTTACCGACTTGATCGTGCCGAAGGAGGTTCCATCTTGAAGTTTCTCACGAGAGTCAGACCTAGAATATTCTCAAAGGTCATCTATTGTTGTCAGATTGGAGAACTGCTTTCCAAAGGTTATCTAGCAGACTTGCATTATTATGATTTGACAGAATTGGATTTAAGAAGAGTTAGAAGCAATTCCACCGGTGCAGATTATGATGAAAGAAGTCTTCTCGCAGAATATGAGCGTAGCGGATTCTATGATAAGCTGTCAAATACAGTAGTTAAGGTTCTGCAGCCCAAGAGCGGCATTCCTAGAAAGGGAGTGCTTGTATTTACCGCTTTCACAAAGGAAGCCAGGCAGTTGGTCAATAAGCTCCAATCACTCGGAGTCAATGCCGCCATCGTGACAGGAGAAACTCCTAAAAAGGAGCGTGAAGCCATTCTCGAAGGATTTAAGAGAAGAGAAATAAAGGTTGTTGCCAATGTAGGTGTACTGACTACGGGGTTCGACTATCCTGCCCTAGACACCGTTGTATTGGCACGTCCGACGAAATCTCTCGGACTCTACTATCAGATGGTAGGTCGCGCTATCAGACCTTTTGAAGGCAAGGATGGGTGGATAGTTGACTTGTCGGGAAACTATAGCCGATTCGGGAATGTTGCAGACCTCTTTATTAGCAGACCTCCAGGAACCACAAAATGGGCAGTATATTCTAGAGGAATACAATTAACTAATGTCGTACTAAGATGAGCGTTTTAAATGAGCTTATTGAATATAAGCAAAGAGATTCCGCATTAGGAACTGAGTATTTAACTCTCTGTCCGCATTGCAGAAAGGGAGTATTTACACAAGAACCAATTTATATAGGAAGTTTAGCTTGCCGTTTATGTGTTGATTTTGTGAACATGACGGACAAATATGTTACATGTAAATTCAAAAGAAATGTTTCCATTTTATAAGAAAAAGAAGAAATCTTCTTCCGTTCCCAAAAAGAGAAAGAAGAGTAAACCTGATTTAGTCAAGAGACTAGACAAGGTGTTTGCGTTGTATATACGTCTGAGAGACTGCATGCCAAGCGGCATGGGACAATGTATCAGCTGCGGAAAGATAAAACCGTATAGAGAGCTTGATTGCGGTCATTTCTTCGGACGTTCCAATATGGCAACCCGATTTGACGAAGATAACTGCAATGCAGAATGTATCGGGTGTAACAGAGTGAAGTCAGACCATCTTATATACTACCAGGAGAATCTGATAAAGAAGATTGGTGTTTCCCGATTTTCCACCCTGCGAGAGCGTGCTCATTCCATCAAGAAATGGGATGATGACGAGTTAGAGAAAATGATTAAATATTATACTAACGAAGTAAAGAGACTGAGTTATGAGAAAGGTATCACCGTTAATCTGTAAAAAATATAAGTCCCCAGTGTTTCACAACACCGAGGACTTGAACCAATTAAAATCCAATAAAGATTATACTTTAAAGGGATTTGTCTGCAAAGGTAATGAATTATTTTCAAAATCCCAAATAAATCCCAATAAAAAAAGCCTGCTCGCCAGCAGGCTAAAGAGAAACCCATATAATATTCTTTACAGAATATAATGGAAAAAACTTACTGCAAAAGTACTAAAAAATATTGAGACGACCAAACATATATCTAAATATATTTCGGTATTTTTGAATATTTAAGTTAATTCTTTTGCATATATCAGATAAAATTCGTAATTTTGCATTAAGGAGAAACAATATAGTAACAAATAAAATATTATACAATATGGAAGAGACTGAATTTCTCAGAGATTTTGAAGGAATCAAGGACTACAGAACGTTCTTGGTAGGCTTGGACAAACAGTTTAAGTCGGCAGGTGTATTGTATCGTGAGTTTAAGATTTTGGAAGGAATGGCTTCAATCGCTTTAAAGATTAGTCCTTCTATTCACAATTTTATCTCCAGGCAGCAGGGAGTTGTTTACAGTAAGTTACAGACTGAAGTTGACACCCTCGCCAATAGTATCAAGCGAGGTAAAATATGCTTCATTAAGAACGAGGACTTGAACCAATAAAAATATGAAATATAATTGCATCAAAAATAGTGACTCTCCTGAAGTTATGAGAGCAAGGATGGAACATGGCATGGCTGCCTATGGAATCTACGTTGCTCTTATGCAGTTATTGGAGGAAGACGAGAATCATAAGCTGTCAAAGGATTATTCTATGATAGCTTATGAGATGCGTACTGATGTTTCTGTGGTGCAATCTGTTGTTGAGGATTTCGATTTATTCGAGGTAGAGGAAGAACATTTCTATTCTAAGGAACTTTCAGACACTATCGAGCAGGCAAGAAAAATCAGCGAAGCTAGAGCTAGAGCCGGTCGTGCAGGTGGTGCAGCAAAGGCTAGAAATTTCGCAGAAAATTCTAATGAATCTTCTAGCAAATGCCAAGCAAATGCTAGAAAAAATGTAGCAAATGCTAGCGAATCTCTAGCAAATGCTACAAATTCTCTAGCAAATGCTACAGAAATCCTAGCAAATGCTAGCGAATCTCTAGCAAATGCTAGAAAAAATGTAGCAAATGCTAGAAATCCAAAAGAAAACGAAACAGAAAAAGAAAATCTTCCCCCTAAAACCCCTATAAAAGAAAAAGAAAAAGAAAAAGAAAATTGTCTTAGCAGACGGCTGAGTTCTAACGAACTCTTTCTCTCGCCCGAGCGTACGAGCGCGTGTAAGAAGCCACCGAAAGAACATACTATATGCCATAGAGGTCGGCAGATATTCGAGGCTTATTTCCTAGAGCTATACGGAGAGCCATATTATTGGCAGGCTAAAGATGCGAAAGCAATGAACTCTATCCTAAAGAAAATCGCTTTCGCTAGAAGTCACAAAAAATCGCCGCTGCCGACGGATGATGATAGTCTGCTAAAAGCGTGGGGAGAGTTTCTGCATCTTATTGACAAGACTTGGATAATGAACAATTTCTCTGTCAACAAGATAGACTCTCAGTATAACGAGATAGTTTCAGAAATGAAGAATCATAAACAAAACATTACGAACAATGGAAACAAATACAGAAAAGAATCAGGCGTCCCGAAGTACGAGTCAAAAGCAGCCTATGAATCGGGGTTTGGCTCTGCCAATAGATAATCGGGAAATCAAGAATACCCTATATGCTTTCTATAAGCGTGAGGTTGAGAAGAGAAGAAATGAGTTCATCTTCACGGATGAGGTAAAGAAGAACTTGTCAGAGGTTGGTGATTTCCTCACTACGGAGACACGCTTCTATGGGTTGTTTCTGCCGGGAAGTATCGGAAACGGAAAGACTACGATGCTTAAGGCTATCCGTGACCTACTCGTTTATCTCGTAGATACCAATCAAATCAGATTTTGCGAGGGTGATAAATATCCCCGTTTCATTTCAGCAAGAGACATGGCTAACGTGGCGAAGGCGCCGACTGAATTCCGTTCTCTCAAAGATACGAGATACCTTCTCATTGACGACCTATGCGAGGAACCAACTGAGGTTGTGAGTTTCGGCAACTGCATTTATCCGTTTACAGAACTGATTGAATACCGGTATGAGAATCTACTTCCGACTTTTATTTCAAGTAATTTCGGAGCGGCTGACATATCGGAGAAATATGGGAATCAGCGTATTGGTGACAGAATGAAGGAAATGTTCAAGATAGTTAGTTTCAAGGAGGAATCGTTCAGATGAGTTTAACACAGTCACCATTTCAAGGTCAGCCCTTAGTGAATGACCTCAAAGCAGAGCAGTATGTTATCGGAAGTCTTCTTGTTGATCCTACTGCATACACCCTGGTAAGCCAGTATCTAGACGAAGATTGCTTTTACGAACCAATGTGTAGAGATATATGGAAGGCGGTTGACAACATGGGAAAGCAAGGAATGCCGATAGATGTCATTTCAGTTTCTGCCGAGCTCAGCAAGCAGAAGTCGAATGTAACAGCATTGGACTTGATGAACATTTCGGCACAGATTGCATCATCTGCACATGTAGAATACCATGCCATCAGATTGCAGGACCTTGGCAGAAGAAGAAAACTCTGGGTTGTCGGTCAGCAGCTTTCCAAGGTTGGATTGTCGGAGGAGGTTCTGACCGCAGACGCACACCAAGAGGCTATAGAGAGTATCGGAGGAGTATTCGAGAAGGCTGATGGAGTATTCACGCTCAATGATGCCATGAACAGCCTAAACGAGATAATGGTTAAGAACGCCACCGTTGGAGGTGTTACGACAGGAACCAAGACCGGTATGGAGCGATTCGACGAAAAGGGAGGACTGCAGAAGTCTGACTTGATTATCGTTGCCGGCGAAACTTCTCAGGGAAAGACGAGCCTCGCACTTTGCATGACAAGACACGCCATAGAGAACGGAGCAAAGGTTGCTTTCTACTCTATGGAAATGACGAAGGAGCAGCTTACTGCGCGTCTGCTTTCTGCCAAGACGAACATTCCAGCAAATAACATTCTCTATTCCGGCAGCCTAGCGCCAAGTGAGATAAGAATGATTGACGATGCTAGAGGAAAGCTGCCAGGAGAGAATTTATTCTTTGATGACAAGAGCACGTCAAATATAGATTCTATCCTTCTTTCCATCCGAATGCTTAAGATGCAGAAGGACATAGACGGAGCCGTAGTTGATTACTTGCAGATTCTTAACGTAAACTCCAGGAGTACGAGTTTCAGCAGGGAACAGGCTATGGGTGATGCCGCACGAAGATTCAAGAACCTTGCAAAGGAACTGAACATATGGATCATCGCCCTAAGTCAGTTATCTAGAGATAGTAACTGCCCGGAGCCAAACTTAAACAGATTACGTGATAGCGGACAGATAGGAGAAGCTGCCGATGTTGTCATCTTAGTCTATCGAGCCGAGTATTACAACAGAGCGTACCCTGCCCCATTTGACAATAAGGACGACTACCCTACTGACGGAACGGCTATGATAGACATTGCCAAGGGACGTAATATCGGAACATTCAAATTCTTTATGGGATTCAACAAAAATACGACAAATTTTTTCAAGACGAATTTAATCAACGAGGATGTGCAGGTGCCTTTCGAAAAGCCAGAAGAAGCAGATGCACCATTCTGATAATCAGAAAGTTATAAAGTACTACGATTTAGTATTTTTAACTAAAATAATCGTTGGTATATTTGCATATATCAGAAAATTTTCGTACCTTTGCATATAGATAAAGGTAGTAGTTTTGACTATTCAGAGCCTACCTTATAAGTTGAACCAATTAAAATTATAAAGATTATGAATACAAAAGTAAACTCGCTTAATGAAAAGCAAAGAAAGATGTGGGAAATGATTCGAGTAGAATTGAATTATGAAGACACGGATGAAGACTTCAACGAATTTAAGGATGAAGCTGAAGGTCTGCTTGCAGACGATGAGGAAGATTTCTATGCTACATACAATAGTATGGACGGCTTTGATGCTTCTGATGTGATAGACCTCATTCGTGCATAGTAATCTTAAAAATTCAAGGATATGGAAGAGTCTTTATCAGAGTACATGCTTCGCAGATTTTGTTCTGCTTATCCATCAGTTCCAATTACGCTTTCAAAAGTCAAGGCTTATCTTGACACTGTTGATGATTGGAGAGAACTAGATGACAGCCATTTGGCACTATTATACAATTTTAATCTTAAAAAATAGAAAGGGAATAATTATGAGAAATTCAAATTTCAATCTTATCAAGTCTTTGGGCTATGTTGTTGTGTTGGTAAGTATGGCTTCGCACTCTGTACCGCACGAATATTGGCAAAACACAGAAGACGGACTTCTGTATGGTCATATTGGTGACAGTGAAGAAGAACACAAACTTTTAATGATGGAGGGTGCTGTATGAGATATTGTATCGAAAGAATTTGCCCCACAGGTGATGTTTCCGAAAAGTTTGGAGACTACTCCGATGAAAAGGAAGCTAACAGAAACGCAGAGCTACTAAACATGGTAGGTCCATTTAATTACTATAAAGTAAAGAAAGAAGCATGAAATACCAAGAGTTCAAGAAAAAGCAGCAGGATGAGTTTGACAAGCTGCCTATGAAGGCTGCATTCGGAGACAAGCAGTTCAAGGAAATGATGTCCGAATGGGGTCTTACCACAAGTAAGGAAGACCTAGAAAAGATATGCTCCATCGGTGCCGGCGCATATTGCCTCAAAAAGGATTACCATCTGTTCATTGAATTTGGTGAGCGTTCCGCCAAGGAGTCCGAGGAGTTTCTGAGCAGTGATGATAATTTGGTAAATGCCTTGAAATATGAATTCGGCAATCACGAGTGTTGTCTTACATTTGAGTTTGAGAATGGCATCATAGCTTTGGGGTATACCGTCAAAGAGTTTCTTACAGATGAAAGAAAGAAGAAGCTTTTTGTAAAAGCACGTAAGGAATACATTAATAGTCTGGAGGATTAATATGAATACAAAGAATTTCGGAAACGGATATGTAGGTATCAAGATCAACAGTATTTCTGAAATAATGAAATACAATGCTCTCAAAGAGCAATTTTCTATTTGGAACGAGTATGAAGGCACGTTTGATGACGATGTCGAGGTTACGGATGACGATGGAAACGTTACAGAAAGAGAACCGACAGAAAACGAGAAGATAGAGCGTTACCTGGAATCTTTCAATAATGGAACCGTTTTGTATGCGGTCTTCCAGCTAGATTGTGGACGAGTCTTTTCTGATTTAGCTACTACATTCCAAAGCAAGTATGCTATCGGGCAGCAGGTATTTACGATGAGAGACAACAAAATTGTTTCTGGTAGAATCGTCCTTATATCTCTTTCAGACTATGAAGATGACAAAAAACTATATGTTGATTATCATTCTAGAGATATAGGAGAAAGAATATACAATATAGTAAGTACAAATTTATGTCCTACTAGCTATCGAAATTATTATTCTTTCAGTGAGCGCGACCGTATAGAAAGAAGTCTCAAAGCAGCATTAAATATGAACTATGTTGTTCTAGAGATAGACAGGAACTATGTAAGCAGAAGACTTGGAGATATATTCTCTTCAAAAGAAGAACTTGTCAAACATTTAATGGAACAATAGTTATGAACGTTATAAGAGTTACAGGAAATGCAAAGAACAGAATAGATGCCATCTTTACAGGCAACAAGTATCTGTTCTTCAGTCCGGACTTCGGGCTCGTTGCCATTGCAACAAGGATGTATATGGATGAGAACTGCTCTTACTTCAATGTTGAGCTGACAGAACAGATTAAACCTAAGTTAGTTTACAAGGTTGTTGAAAAGGAAGAAGCTTTCATTAAACGTACCTGCCAATTTAACTGCATCAATTTAGGAGAAATGCCACAGCATACTCTTCCATACGTAGTAGATGTCACATTAGAAAAGAGATAGTTATGTTAGTAAAGGAAATGGTACAATACACGAGAACGGCAGACATGGAAGAACTCTATCTGATGCTCAATAATGATTCTGTTGCCTATGACCTTTGGCATGATTCTGCTGAAAAGTATGCACAGAAGATGCTAAATGGTGAGGCGGTAATGATGGAGAATGTCGCCCATGTTATGATTGCGAGAATCACCCAGTCTTGCGACAGATTGATAAATTGGCGCAGAAAGATGATTACTGATGCCCTGGATATTACCGAAGAGCAGAAAGAGATTGTCGCATGGCAGTGGTTCTACAACAGTATGATGGATTTATATACTTATTATAAAGGTAGGCAAAAGTAAGGTTTAACAATAAGGGTATTAAGGACACCCACAAGTTAGATACCTTATTCTTATCTGGCAGCCGGAAAGACGGCAGCCTACCTTCTAACAAAAATATACAATTATGAAGAATATTTATCATATACATCAGTCTTCTAATTCCTATTGGGATAATCGTTGGACTGACACAGACTATTATCTTTGCGACAGCGAGGATGAGTATCAGCAGAAATTAGCTGAATATACCGAGAAGCGTAAGCAAATCGAGAAGGAGTTCAAGGAGAATCCAACGGAACTTAGCAAGAGTCGCGCACTATTCTTGCAGCTCAGCAAGGAACAGAAGGTGCATGCCAGCGAATACTACTACGGTCATGAATGGTGTGGCAAGGAGTTCGATGCTTTCGGTTTCTGCTGGAGTGAGAGATTGGAGAGAAGCACGCATTACAAGTACTTCTTGAAGCCGGGTTCCGTAACAAATGAAAGCGTAAGTTCTGCCGTTGGTAGATTCACGGGATATGGAAGTTAAACTTAATAAGATTGGAGGTGAAACATGTAGAATTAAGTAAAAATCATCGTTAATCAATGGTCGGGTTTAAATAACAAAAAACAATGTTTGATATTCTTTATTTTGCGACAGCTCGGAAAGACGGCCCCGACCTTTAATTTTAAAATAATATGGAAATAGAAGAATTAATAAAAATAGCAGAGTCTGATTCCTGGACTGTCACCGAAGAGGAATACACGAATGGGAAAGAATTACTCTTTTCTAAATATTCACCTGCAGGTCAAGACTTCTCAATATCAATCGAACCATTTGAAAGTGCGGAAGAATTGATCAACAGTATTCACCAGCGTTACGTAGAATATGATGCTGACAGTGAAGCATATTTATGGTTGGACAACGAGGGGCACGGAAAGAATGGCGCACCATATCGCATGAGGGATGTGCTGGAAGACATGGAAGCTTGCAAGAAGATGATTTACGACTTATTTATTTGTTATCGGGACGCTTATGAAAAGAAGTGAATTATTTATGGCTTGCGCCAATGAGTACAGTTACAGATGCAATTCAGATTGCGACAACTGTGAGCTATACCTTCGTTACTTAAAAGAAAAGGAGGATTGATCATGGACGAGAACAAAGATATTATCAATGTCAGAAAGTTTAGTATAGAAACAGACTTCCCTATCGGGCAAAAGCTTTCTATCAATGGCATTAATTGTGTTGTGACGAAACGAGGGTATTGTCCAGACTGCATAGTATGTATTCCAAACGTTCATCGCGATGATAATGAGATAACTTGCAAAGATTTAGCTTGTCTTGCAAGTGAACGTAAGGATTTAACTAGTGTTCATTTTAAAGAGATTTAATTATGACAGTATATCTAATTTATAAAGAGGATGCCTGGCACACAAAGGGAAGCGGCGAATTGCTTAGAGTAGCCGATAACCTTCAGAAATGCTACGCAACAGCCAAGGCAAACGGTGCTTCGGAAGAGCAACTTAGAGATTTGCGCAATATCGGGCAAAGTCAATGTAGTGGTAAAAACTACGAGTTTAATATTGAAACATGGGAGGTAACATAATATGAAATACGATGTTTGCGTTCAAGAGATTTTGAGCAAGACAATAACCGTAGAGGCAGATACAAACACGGATGCTTGCTCTATGATTAGAGAACAGGTTAAGAATGGTGAGATTGTCCTTTCTGCCGACGATTACACCGGTTGTAGAATTATAACAGCACAGGAAGCGTATGGAAGTGAAAACAACGAAGACTGAGTTCAGAGAACTGCTTTGTGTTCTAGAAAAAGCAGCAGCTTTTATTAATGAAAAATCCACAAGACCAAAAGACTTTGATTTGGCTAGAAGATTAATAAGGTCAAAGGCTTTGCTGGCGAAAAGGAATGGCAGTCTTCAAGGAGAAAGCGGCGATAGTCATTAATGGCATCGTGTACGTGGCGGAACCAATGGATGATTGCGAGGATTGTGCGTTTTGTACGGGCTTGGCACAATGCAGCGTAGATTTCATTTGCATCTCTATGAGAGAAGCTTTCCGTAAGGGATTCAGAAACAAGCCCATCGGTTTCAAAAAATGGAAAGGTTATGAAAGGAACAGAAACATTCAAAAAGGTAATCAAGGCATATCTTGACAAGCGTGCTGCGGAGGACGAGTTGTTCGCAAAAGATTATGCCAAGCCTGGCAAGAATATCAATGACTGCTGTGATTTTATTATCTCAGAGGTCAAGAAGTCCGGAAGACAGGGCTTTGATGATGATGAGATTTATGGAATAGCTGTTCATTATTATAATGAAGAAGAAGTTTCATTCACCAAGAATCAGAATTGTACTATTGTCACAAATCTCTCAGACCAAACAAAGGAGAATCTGGAGAAGAAGGCTGAGGAGGAATTCAAGCAAGCCAAAATCATCGAACTCCAGAAGAAGGAGTCCGCTGAGAAGGAACGCTTGAAGAAGAAAGCCGAGGCTCAGAGAAAGAAAGATGCTGAGATTGGTCAGTTGAGTTTGTTTGATTTTTAATATGTGAGTTATGAAGCCAAGAAATAAGACAGAACGTGAAGTTGTAAAACTCTCGGACAAAATTCCAGAGTTATCAGACAAGCAACGCGAGTGGGCCATCAAGACTTGTATTTCTGAAGATGATGCCTATAAATACGGTGACAGATTTTCAAGAGGGTGTTTCTATGTTGTATGTACATTCAAGGGATGGCAGGTTCTCAGATACTTTCAGGTAAGAGCGAAGTTCCGGTTCCACAAGATGGTTAAGGAGAAAATTTACTTCAAGGAGTGTATGCAGCAATGGTTGAAAGACGGGGAATATGTTTTCCTTGCTAGGCAGCGAACTTGCGGATATATAGTAGATGCTTTTTCTGCTTTCGGAAAGATGGAAGTAAGAACGCATACTGTATGGAGTGGCTTGGGTGATCCTCGTGATATTGGATTCGATGGAGTATATTACGCTTCAGTCCAAGGCAAGTATAAGTATGCTCTCAGAGACTTCAACAAAAAGATTCCGTGTGATGAAATCTTCCGTTCTGTCAACGCCAATACATATAATGAAACCCTCATGAGACGTGATGTTGATATGTGGAATATGTGTAAGTATCACGAAGCCGTATTCGATAGAGTAAAAATGTCTGCTGTCAAGATTGCAGTCAGGCATGGAAAGGCTGATTACATTTACGATAGCCTGTGGTGGGATATGCTCGACAGCATCATGTATCTTAAGAAGGACGTACGAAATCCTTCTATAGTTTGTCCGGAGAATCTTCGCGAGGCGCACGACAAGTGGCTAAAGTCAGCAGACAACAAGAAAAAGAAGATGGAGGACAGAATGACTAAACTGCGTCTGATTGCGGAAGAGAAAATGCAACTCAGATATTTGGAGCAAGCAGTTAAAGCCGAAGAGGAGAATAAGAAGAAGGCGGAAGCAATGGCTAATGTATATGTTGACAGAAGAAAGCAGTTCTTTGACATTGACATAAAGGATGGCGCCATAGACATACAGGTTCTTAAATCTGTCCAGGAGTTCTTTGAAGAGGGCAAGGAAATGGGGCACTGCGTATTTAGGAACGGCTATTACGATGTGAACAGAATGCCGAACTGCCTCATACTTTCTGCCAAGGTAAACGGGCAGCGTATGGAGACAATCGAAGTAAACCTAGCCGATGTTACCGTCGTTCAATGTCAGGGCCACAGAAACATAAACTCTGCGTTCCACGAAGCTATCTTAAAACTTATCAAGGATAATCTCTGGCAGATAGAATCTAGGCTCGCGAACAGGGCTAGTAGAACGGCGTAATTTTTTAGTATTTTTGGCTAAAAATTTCGTTTGATATATTTGCATATATCAGAAAATTTTCGTACCTTTGCGTATGAGAAGAGCCTATTTGCGGTATTTTTGGCTATTCAAGCCGCATATATGCACACTTTTATGTTAAAATATAGTTAATTTTGAATTTTAAGTGTTTAGTCATTAAATATTTTATTAAATTTGCAGCGATGGAATACGATTACAGTAAGCTCAGAGAGTTCATCAAGCGTTGTAAGTGGCAATGGGCCACTTCAATGATAGACGTTCCTCATGAGTACATTCACAGAGACAAGTGCGCATTGACAAACGACGAGTTTTATTACTTCGTCAGCGCACAGCGAGACAACGGAGTCCATGAAAGATGGGGGAAGTATAATTTCCCTTACCTTTACATTGACGGTTATAAGTATTGGACGATGGGTGACCCATTCGAGACTACTTGGATTTTGAACAGGCAGAAGGTTTTCAACGAGTTCGATTTCCTCGAGTGGCCAATCCCGCGAATCTATTCGAACCAGGAAATGGACGTGATGGCAAAATCTATCATGTTCACGTTCAAGGACAGAAGATTTTTCGAGGCAGGCATCGGAAACGGAGACTTCGTCTCCTATACCAAGATAAAGCCGGAAATGTATTATGGAGTTGATCCTAGCAAGAAAGCTATCAAGCAGTTCAGGGAGAAGACCACAGGGTTCTTCCGCAGATGTTCCACTATTTCTTTTGAGGAGGCGATAAAGAAATGGATGTCGGCAGACAGCGTTGTGATTGCTCTTTTCGGTACTGCTTCCTACTTCATGCCTCAGTATCTCCGCAAGCTGGGCGAGAGTAGCTTGGATTATTGCCTTATGTTCTACAAGGATGACTACACCCCTGCAGAGTTTGAGGAGATGCACCATTTCACCTACGACAGAATGCAGCTGAAATCGATGTTCCCGAATTGTAACATATACAATCACAAGAATTTCGTAACCATTTCAAGTAAAAAAATCACCTGGCAACAGGCAACAGTAGAAAATGAATTATTCCCAGTATGATAAAATCGCAAGTAAGTACGACACTTTGTTTCGTGATGAAATGAGTCTCGTTGAGAACCGTGAGGTGGGGCAAATGCTCCCACCTCTCAGCGGTTCAATCCTAGACATCGGATGTGGTACCGGCTTGCTGACAGAGATTGCAAAAATCGACCCGCAGGAATATCTAGGAATTGATCCTAGTAAAGGAATGTTGGAGCAGTTCACTAACAAATACCCAGCCTATAAGGATAGGGTTGTATGTGAGCCTTTCGACGGAAAGAGTTTAGATTGCAGGAATTTCGACAATATCGTAGCATTGTTCGGTTCTCCATCTTATCTTTCCCGTTATGCCGTTCTGGCAATATCGCAGTGCAAGGCTCGCAAGTTCTTGATGTTCTACAAGGAGAAATATCATCCGGTCACTTATGAGAAGTGTGATGTGGAGTTCAGACATTTTTTCTATTCAAAGAAGGTCTTGTGCAGTCTTTTTGGTGAAGAAAACGTATCAGAGTATCACAATTATTTAATAGTAAATTGCGTATGACATCACAGAAAGGTTTGCGTTATGATGGCAGTATTGACAAATACCCCATCACAGAAGGCGAGATTTACAGTTTAGGCAATGGTAGCAAGATTACCATTGCCGATATTACTTTGGGGCTTCCGGAGTTTTCAAAGAATGCCGATTGTGTATTCATCGACCCGGCAGGAAGTAAAGGCGTCCTCAAAGCGTATTATACCAAGGCGGAGAAGCAATGCCCGGTTGATAATTTTGACGAGTTCGTTGCTCACATCAAGAGGTGCATCGAGCAGATTAATCCGGACAGACTATTCGTCGAGTGCTTCTACAGAAATAAGAAACAGTTGGTTCCTATGGTAGAATCGCTGTTCCCTCATGTAAAAATCTACGAGAACACCTATTATCATAAGCCAGATTGCAAGTGCTGGATTATCCAAGGCACCAAGCAGGCAGAAGACTGGGGACTCCAGGGAATGGATGAATGGGATGCGGTGTTCAAGATTTGTAAGGATGTTCCGTTCAGCTCTATCACAGACTTCTTCATGGGTCAAGGACTTGTTGCCCAAGCAGCCTATGCCGCAGGTAAGGTTTTCTATGGTAGCGATATGAACAGAAACCGTTTGGCTGTAGCCATAAGCAAGGTAGCCAAGCGAGGTGGAGAATGGACAGTAACTAAATAATTACGCATATGATTAAACTCTCTCAGATTATCATCCTCAACGTTCCGAAGCGAGAACGCGAGGGCAAATACCTTAAGAAGTTGATAGAGACCAGCACGAAGCCTTATGGTATTCCTGTCAGTATCTCTATGGACCGAGGCAAGGGTCTTTGGGACAATTATTCCCAAGCGTTGACGCAAGAGGTAGCGGAAGGAACCCATCGAATGGTTATCCACGATGACATTACCTTTGACCGCAACATTCTTGCCAAGATTTTACATATTCTCTCTTTTGCTCCAGAAAACAACGTTATCAGTTTCTACAATCCAACAAATGGTGACTATACTGATTGTTACGCAAAAGGCAAGCACGTTATTTCTACAAAGACTAATTTCTGGCTGCAGGCTAGCGTATATCCAAATGACCTAGCCAAGGACTTTGTTGAAACTTCAAACAAGATGACGGATGATCAGACACGTTATGATGATTCGCGCCTTAAGGCATACCTTCAGGCAAAGGGTATCGACCTTTACGCTATCGTTCCCGGTCTGGTTCAGCATTTCGGTGCATACAGAAGCACGTTCAACAATCCAGGCGCCGTAGGTGGCATTCCTCGAAACAGCAAGACCTACGACAATCAGTTTGATGTAGAGTCTGTAGATTGGGAGAGTGAGTTCAAGAATCCTTATTTGGCTAAGTCAAGCAAGGATTGGGTTAAGGAAATCGTAAACAAGGAATTTCTCGATGAATACAAAAAACTCTAAGGAAAATCTAGCCTTGAAATTGGCGAAGGACAATATCGAGGTTGAGCAGGTGAAGCCGCTGCATATTGAATATGTTAAGGTTGATGACATTTATCCGAATGACTATAACCCTAACACGCATGATGCAGACAGCTTCGACCTTCTCATCAAATCGTTGCTCTATTTCGGATTTACTCAGCCTATTGTTGTCAACCGCTCGACGATGCAGATTGTTGATGGAGAGAACAGATACCGCGCCGCCTGCGTCATCGGATATGAAATGGTTCCTGTATGCTTCGTTGACTTCGACGAAGAGAAGTTGAGATATGCAACAATCATGCACAATGCCGCTCGCGGCCACAACAATAATGAAATGATGGGTAGGCTTAAGAATTACCTTGACACCCATTTCAGTAATTCCAGCGACAAGGTATTATTAAACAATAGAAAGAAATGATATTTTACAGTGACAAAAACGTTTATGAGGCAGCTCTTGAAAGATTCAGATACATCTTTCGGGAGTTTTATGGTAAGCGTAAGATTGTCGTGACGATGTCGGGAGGAAAGGACTCTACCGTGGTTCTCAACCTTGCTCACGAGGTTATGAAGGAGATGGGAATTGAAAAGATTCCCGTCCTCTTCCTAGACCAAGAGGCAGAGACTCCAATGACTATCGAGTACATACGATACATCATGCACTTGCCGTGGGTTGAGCCATATTGGATTCAGTCATACTTCCAGGAATGGAATGCCTCAAAGGGAGAATGGTTCAATGTATGGGGGCCTGGAGAAAAATGGATTCGTGAGAAAGAACCAGATTCCTATGGAGATTTGGAAATCCCGCACAATCAGTATTTCTCCAAGACCCTTGACCAGGTACACAGAATGCTCTTCGGAAAAGACTACCTAACTTTAGGCGGTGTCCGTATTGAGGAGTCGCCGGCACGATTGTCGGGTCTTACTAGAGGCGAGTGCCTTCCAGGTATTACATGGGGAGGTGGTGGCGGATATTATAAAGACGGCACACCGAGAAGTCTGGTACTCTACCCTATTTGGGATTGGAAGGTTTATGATGTATGGTATTACATCTTCAGCAACAAGCTTCCGTACTGCAAGCTCTATAACTATCAGTTCACGCAGAAGCCGCTGAGAGCGTGCCGAGTTAGTTCCCTCATTCATGAGCAGGCTATCCACGACTTAGGTTTCATCAAGGAGGTTGATCCATGGTTCTACGATAAGCTGGTGCGAAGAGTGGCAAACGTCAATACGTCTGTGCACGTCTTTAATGAAGTAGCAACATATTGCTATAATTTGCCACCTTATTTCAAGGATTGGGATGAATACGTTGACTATCTTGCAGATAATCTTTGTGAAGAAAAGAAGAATGCAGAGACTATCAAGAAAGGTTACCGTGCTGCCAAGAAGAGAAATGTAGCTAAAGCCGGTCATTGTCAGGAGTGCATTGACTACGTAATACATCAGATTGGCTATACAAGTGCTGTCTGCGTCATTGCGGAAGATTTCGGAATGAAGCGCATTCAGAGCGTAGAGCGTTCTTTGCGTCAGTATTTGAGCGACAATTATGTTAAAATAGAAAAAGCTAATAAGGAATATGAATCTTCAAGAGAACATCAAGAAGGAGTTTGATGCTGCCAAGGATAAGGTGCAGTTTTTGAACGACCTCAGAAAGTATATCAGTTCCTTATCTCCGGAGAAAGTCAACCCTGTAGATTGCGTTCTTTGGGTTGACAAGGATATGGTTGTAGCCAACAACTACAACCCTAACCATGTGGCAGATAAGGAAATGCGTCTTCTCTATACATCCGTGAGGGAAGACGGTTACACTATGCCTATCGTTACTATTTGGGACGAGAAGCTGCAGAAGTATGTAATCATCGACGGTTTCCACAGAAACCTCGTTATTCGCAAGTTTGCGGACATCAATGAGCGATGTGGCGGAAAGCTGCCTATCGTAGTTCTAGACAAGGACATCGACCAGCGTATGGCATCAACCGTAAGACATAATCGTGCCCGTGGAAGTCACTCTGTAGATGGAATGGTAAACATCGTCTTCAATATGCTCAGAGATGGTGTATCTGAGCGTGAGATTTGCGAAAAGGTAGGTCTGGAGCAGAAAGAGCTTGTAAAACTTAAGTATGTTACCGGTTTCGCCAAGATTTTCAAGAGCTATAAGTATAATGCGGCTATCGAAAAGGTTGTCGACGAGAGACGCGTAGCAAGAGAGACAGCCAAGAAGAAGGAGAATAAGAAATGAAAGTAAAGGTAGTTAAACTCAGTGAAATCTTTCCTTACTATGACAACCCTCGTGACAACACGAATGCGGTTGAACCTACTAAGGAGAGTATCAAGCGTTTTGGATACGTTAAGCCTATCCTCGTTGATAAGGCAGGTGTAATCATTGCCGGTCATACAAGATACGTGGCCGCTTACCAGTTGGGTATGGAGTTCGTTCCTGTCGTTTACTCGGATATGGACGACGAAATGGCAAAGAAGTACCGCATCCTCGATAACAAGCTGGCAGAGAAGTCTTCTTTTGATGAAGACCAGCTTTTGGAGGAATTGCGCAACATGGAGGTTCCTACCGATATGCAGGCATTCTTCTTTGAGGACATCAATCAGATGCTCAACTTCTCTCTCGACAGCATCAACCAGCAGGCAGAAGAGTATGGTGGCTTCCAGGATGACTATTCTCAGGTTGATGATGAGAACTTCGAGGCTCCATCAAATGAAGAGGCTGGCGAAAGCGAGGAAGCTCCTTCGGATGAGGAGGAGGAAGACCCTGCCAAGGATTTGTTCGTTCTCAAAGAGCGCGAGGACGGTTCACATTATATGAAGGTCGTTTGCCCATATTGCGGAAATATGGAAACAATAGAAATTGAGGATTAACAGGTATGGAAGAAATTAAGATTAATGACAAGGTAATTGAGTTACCTATTAACAGTATCGTGCCTCATGACAGTTCGCACAAGACCGACGAGACGGCAGTACAGGCAATCATGCAGTCCATCAAGGATTTCGGCATCACTCAGCCTATTTCCGTTGATAAGAACAACGTGATTGTAACCGGTAACGGTGTGTATAAGGCAGCCAAGGCATTGGGAATGGATAAGGTTCCGTGCATCCGTCTTGACTATCTGACTGATGAGCAGATTAAGCAGTATAGAATCGCTGATGACAAGACGTCCGAGTTCGCCACTTGGAACGAGAAGAAGCTTCGCAAGGAGCTCTCCTATCTCGGTGATCCTAACAGCATTCAGTTTGCTTTCGATGAGAGCATTGCCGGTATGCTTGGACTCAACGCTAAGCCAAAGGAACAGAAGCCTGCGGCCGCACCTTCAAAGGCTGAAACTAACCATACGGCTAAGAAGGTCGTAACGGAAGCCCAGAAGGACCAGAAGTTCAAGGAGGAAATGAAGGGCGTTGAGGAGAATATCCAGGTCAAGCCTTCAGAGTATTATGAGTATAATTGTTCCGCTTGCGGTAAACTAGTAAAAGTTAAGAAGCCATGACAGATGAATCATCACAGCCGAAAGTAAAGTCTTTCGTACATAGAATCCCCAATCCTGTTGGAAGACCATACAAGATTAAGTCTTCTCAGGAATTATGGGATAAGTTTGTAGCTTACTGTGATGATGTTGAAAATGACCCTTGGCAGCAAAAGACTGGTAGCAACTCCATTGCAGGCGGCAGCGGCAAATCCACAAATTCCATGAGACAAGAGGTAAGGGTTTTCAGAAGAGCCTATACCCTTGTCGGATTTTGTGCTTTCTGTGGCATCGTTCAGAAATGGGCGGATTTCAAGAGAGGTAATCTTAAGAGACCAGGCTTTGAGCAGGTGATAACACAGATAGAGAATGTCGTGATGGCCCAGCAGATTGATGGTGCTATGCTTCATCAGTTTGATTCCAGCATTGTTGCAAGGCTCAACGGATTGGCAGATAAGCATATTCAAGAAGTAACCGGCAAGGATGGCGAGGACTTCAAGTTCCCTAAGCTGTCCTTGGATGATATTAAAGAATTACAGAAGATAAATGGACTTTGAGAAACAACGTTTTCTTCATAAGCAGTTAGTGGCATCGTCCCTGCTGCAATTCACTACTAAGATGTTCGCCTATACTGCTCGACGTGAGTATGTAATAGGCGAACATCACAGGATTATATGTGATGCGCTCATGGATGTGATAAGGGGAAAGACTAACAAGCTGATTATCAACATCAGCCCTCGTTATGGAAAGACACTCTTGTGTTCACAGATGTTTATCGCATATGGTCTTGCGCTGAACCCTGCTTCAAAGTTTCTTCATATATCTTATTCCGGAAGTCTCGTCCAGGACAACTCAATGGCAGTCAAGGACACGATAACTTCTACATATTTTCAAACACTATTTCCGAATGTCAAAATCAGAAAGAACGATAACACAAGATCAAAATGGAGCACAACGGCAGGTGGTGGTGAGTATGCTACATCTACCTTGGGTCAGATCACAGGTTTTGGTGCAGGTCAGCCAGACTGGACCGAAGAAGACATAAAGAACATGGATAAGTTTATGGCTACGTTCAACCCCGGTCATTTTTCGGGAGCCATAGTTATCGATGACCCCCTGCGACCGGACGATGCTTTGTCCGATAACGTCAGAGAGTCTATCAACAGACGTTTCGAGACAACCATCCGTAACCGTGTAAACTCACGTCATACGCCAATTATCATCGTCATGCAGAGGTTACACGAGCACGACTTGTGCGGTTACCTTCAAGAGATTGAGCCGAATGAGTGGAAGGTTGTTTCCCTCCCGGTAATACAGACAGACGAGGACGGAAAGGAGCGAGCCTTGTGGCCGTGGAAGCATACGCTGGAGGAACTGTATAAAATCAAGCATGCCAGCGAGTTCGTATTCGAGACACAGTACATGCAGAACCCTACCCCTATGGAAGGTCTTATGTACCATGCCTTCAGAACATACGATGTGCTGCCGGACAGAAGGTATGCAAGAATGATTGGCAACTACACCGACTCGGCAGATACCGGTTTCGACTTTCTTTGTTCTATATGCTTCGATGCACACGATGACGGCTACTATGTTACCGATGTCCTATACACCAAGCGACCGATGGAATACACGGAACCAGCGCAAGCCAATATGGTTAAGCGCAATCAGACAGACGTGTGTTTCGTCGAGAGTAACAACGGTGGCCGCTCTTATGCCCGCAATGTCGAGCGTATAACAAGGGAACACGGAAACAGAATCACCCAGTTCGTAACGTTCACGCAATCGAAGAACAAACAGATTAGAATCTTCACTCGCTCCAGCGAGGTAAACAATAAACTAGTCTTCCCTTCTAATTGGGAACAGTTGTGGCCGGAGTTCGCCCACGATATGAAATCCTACAGAAAGGAAGGATATAACGCTCACGATGATGCGCCGGACGCTTGTACGGGCATCATAGAGAAGTGCGAGGAGTGGCTTAACAATGCTACCGATGCACAGCTCAGACGTGGCGGTTTCTTGTAATTTCTTTTTTAAACCATGTTAGCTAGGCGTTTGCTCGTGAGAGTAGGCGCCTTAACTGTTTGAATATCAGCCTTTTGTAATTTAGTATTTTTAACTAAAAAAGTCGTTGGTAAATTTGCATATATCAGAAAATTTTCGTACCTTTGCATATAGATAAAAGGTAGTAGTTTTGGATAAACAGGAGCTACCTTATAAGTTGAACCAATTAAAATTATAAAGATTATGAACGGTCTTTTCGAAACAAAGCTTCTTAAATACAAGAAGCACATCATCCAGGTTTTTGAGGATATGTTCGGTCAGAGATATGTTTATATCGACGGTCAGACACAGACTTATTCTATTAACAATGCAAAGAGAATGATTAGCCTATGTTGTCAACAGTAATATTCACGGATGGCGCCCAGAAGAATGTGGAGCCATCCAACGGAACGGATTTCTCATTGGAGGAGTTAAGAGGATTTGTTGGTGGACACATCGAGTTGGTCCGACTCAGCAAGTCGCAGGTAATGGTAGTTAATGAGGAAGGCAAGGTTTACGACCTTCCTCAGAACGAGAACGCCACGATGCTTGTGAATATTGCAGGTATCAGAGACGTTATAGTAGGTAATGTATTAGTTTGTGACATCAATAAAATCAAGTAATATGGATAAGAATGATTTGATGAAGTACCTTGTAGAAGAGGCAGAGTATAGTGAGAGTGAAGTAGCTGAAATGACTAACACGGAGTTGCTGGATCATTGGCTGGAGTACAACGGAATTTGCGGTTTCACAGAGGACATCAAGGATGTTATTGAGGCTGCTTTTGATGTAGATTTGGAGGACTAGCCATGTATAAAGAGAATATAGGAACTGACAGATATGGGCGCACGATGTGCCTATATCACTCCTGCAACACGGTCTATTGCGACCACGTCAAGAACGATAAGGTTGTCAGGACAAGTCAGATTAAGGTAGATAATGACATCATCTTAATGTTCAGTGCTTCGCATACGAGCGGAGCCTACATTTACGATGAGATTCACAGAAGATACGGGAAATGGCTATGAAACCAATGTTAGCAACAAGATATTATCCGTCACAGACGAAGTTTCCTTGCTTCGCCCAGCCTAAGTATGACGGAGTTCGCTGCATCCTTCATGAAGGAGAAGGTGGCGAGGTTCACCTCACATCGAGAGGCGGTAAGGAATATGATGTTCCTCAGATTAAGGCTTGGGGAGAAAAACACCGCGGTATGCTTCCTTTGGATGGGGAGATATACAACCACCAGGAATTGACCTTCCAGCAGATATGTTCTGCCGTCAAGTGCCGTTCTGCTATGACCGACAAGCTACGCATGGTTATCTACGATGCACAGATTCCGGGAAGCTTTTCTGCCAGATGGAAAGTTCTGCAGGAGGAGTTTGATTCCATTGATCCAAACGGACCGGTGTACCTTACGCAGACTTTCGTTGCTCATTCAGAGAAGGACATCAAGCGATGGCACAAGATATTCGTTTCCACCGGTTACGAGGGTGCCATTATCAGAAACGCAGATGGAACCTATACCGAGGGCAGAAGCAATGACCTTATGAAGCTGAAATCGTTCGACACGACGGAGTTCAAGGTGGTCGATGTTTTGGAAGCGGAGGGCAATGATGCAGGTACCGCGATATTCAAACTGAAGTGTGGAGAGTACGAGTTCTGTGCCCGCCCGGTAGGTTCAAGGTCGCTCAGAGCCCAATATTTAGCCGATAAGGACGAATTGATAGGTATGGCGGCGACTGTTCAGCATCAAGGTTATTCTGACGCTGGAGTGCCGAGATTCCCAGTATTGTTGAACATTAGGGATTACGAATAATGGCAGCATTAAATATTAACGAGTATTACGGCTGCTTCTCTTGCGAGGCTGCTGACGAGCACGGAAATGGTTGCAGGCACGGTCTGCTGTTCCCGGTACTGCTTGCGATGGCAAACAAGAGAAGCTGCCCAAACTATAAATTCAAGAAGAAATAACTATGGAAGTAAAGGTTAAGATTAAGAGAAATTATGAGCCAAAGTCAATTCTTGCGGTTCTAATTAACTATAAGAGAGGGCTGCAGAGATTGGTAAAATTCATATACCCGGATGATTGGGATATCGACCAGCTCGATTTTCACATCAATTCACACAGTGAGTTCAATGTAAGAAATGTGCGCTTTTCAGAGGACATTAGCATGATGCGTATGAAAGACAATCTGGAGGAAATCAAGAAGCTGGGATATCGCGTCATCAGCTTGACACAGACGTATGGGTACATCTTAAGAAAGGATGGTAAGTTCCTGTCGTACAGTCTTGCTAGATACTCCTATGAGGGAGGTATCAACTTTACCTATAATTACAAGCCATCGAGAAGCCAGGGGATGGGTTCCGTACAGGGAGACCATGAATTTGGGTATCACGAGTTCACCAATGAAATGATTGACAAGATGATGGACCACCCGAAGCTCTACGGAAAGGTCGAACATTACAAAGACTTCAATGAGTACCGCCAGTTGAATGCAGGGCGAGAAAAGTCACTCAAAAATATTAGCTGATTTTTTTTGGTTCAACACAATAAAATACCATATGATGCGTTATTAATTCGATAGACGGATTATTAACTAAAGCTTAGCTACCGGCATGACGGGCGCATCATATGGGAAATAGAAAATTTGTTCCACAGATAGGAAACCATCTTGGAACTATCTCGAACATTTTAGCTGTTGTTTCATTTATAGCCATAATAGGTTCAATTATAGCTTGGATAAACGCCTTGAATACTTCTGGCGGTTATGGATATGAAAGTTCAAGTATTAGTGGCGTACAGGCATTTGGCTATGTTATTGACTCATTGCTTTGCTTGGTAGGTTCTTTTGTTCTCAGAGGATTCTCGTTTATCGTGAAAGCAGCCGTACGCTATCTTGATGAGAAAGGTGAGTTTGATGAGAAAGGTGAGTTTGATGAAAAGTAGAAATCGATAGCTATGTCATCAAAGCTTATAGTAGATCAAAAGAACGTAAAGTATCTTTTTCAAGATAAAAAAGCTACGTTCTTGATTCCTGATTATCAGCGTCCGTATGCTTGGGGAGAAGACGAATGTAAGGTCTTATGGGAAGACCTATTTTCCTTTTCATTCCCAAATAACAACTGCGACAGCTTCGATTCTTCAGAGAGTTACTTTCTCGGTCCTATAGTAACATTCCGCAATGATGATGGGAAACTTGAAATCATTGACGGTCAGCAGCGTCTTACGACCTTGCTTCTCTTACTGCGTGCTTTCTACAATCGTCTAGAGCATATGAAGGACAATCGTTCTATCAAGATGAGAGAGGACATAGAAAAGTGCATTTGGAGAGCAAATGAGTTCGGAGAATATGATCCAAACGACTTGAAGATAAATTCGGAGGTTGCAACTGATAATGACAAGGAAGAGTTTATGGATATACTCCGAAAAGGAACATCAGAAGGGAAAAGTCGGTATGCGGCCAACTTCAGATACTTTCAAGACAAGATAGGAAAATTCATTGAAGAATACCCTTCTTTCTTTGCATTATATCCAGCTCGCATTCTCAATAACTGTATGCTACTTCCGATAGAGGCTGAGTCGCAAGATACTGCTCTTAGGATATTCTCGACGCTTAATGATAGAGGTAAGCCATTGTCTGACTCAGACATCTTCAAGGCACAGCTCTACAAGTTCTACTCATCCATCGGAAAGAAGGAAGAGTTTATCACTACATGGAAAGAGCTTGACGAACTCGTTACCAAAATATTCCACCCATATCGTGGAACACCTTTGGATGAGTTGTTTACACGCTATATGTACTACGAGAGGGCATTGCTGACTAATCGTAGTTCTATGACAGAAGGACTTCGCAAGTTCTATGAGAAAGATGGATATGCTCTACTTCGACGAGAGCAGACTTTAGAGAATCTAGTCTTGCTTGCGGACTTTTGGAAAGATGTATATTCTCAGAACGAAGACCGTTTTTCCGTGGTTGTACTAAAGCGCTTATTTGTATTGAATTATGCGCCTAACAGCTTATGGACTTATATCGTATCGGTATATTTCATGCACTACAAGAATGCAGAGAATATGCTAGACAACGAAAAGTTCTATCTATTCTTGAATCGTTTGATAGGCTTTATTTGGGCATATGCAATCAGCAACCCAGGAATAACAGCCTTGCGAGCACCGGTCTTCAACGAGATGGTGAATATCATAGAGGACAAAGAGATTGCTTTTGAGAACTATCTTTTCCAAGAGGAACTGTTCCGTTCGCAATTCAACAACTTCAGCTTTTCAAACACTCGTGCGATTACGAAGTCGATGATTGTGTGGTGGGCATTCTCTTTCGATAGCCAGGAATTGCTTCCTCTTGACGCAATATATGATATTGAGCACATCTTCCCAAGGAACAGACAAGTCAAGGAAGGTGGATTGTCGAGTGACGAGGTTCTTGAAATGTTGGGAAACAAATCTGTATTGGAGCGAAGAGTTAATATTCGGGCATCTGATTACAGATTTGCTGACAAGATTAAGTATTATAATGGTGAGTTCAAATCCACAGGTGAGAGGATTGGAACTAAGATACATGAATTACGGATGCTGTCACAGACGTTGACAGATTTTACAGAAACGGATATTAGAGAGCGTACGTCAAGAATGCTTGATGAGTTTATCGCTTATCTCAAATCTAACTCTCTGATTTCCAATAAATTAAATTCGTAATTTTGGTTAAAGAATTTGGTAATCTGATAAATTTTTTGTATCTTTGCATATAGAAAGAAGGTCGTAAAATTGATTAAGAGCCAAACATATATACAGGGCAACTGCAACGTTACGACCTGCCAAGGAGATAAGACCGGGACGCTGGTTCTCTAAGGCTGTTTTTCGAGGGCGTGACAAGCGGCTGCCCTTCTCTATTAAAATGAGCTTGATGGTTGCTTAATACGAAAAACTTATGGCAACAAACGCAGACATGAGCTTGAAAGAGTTCGCAAAGGAAATGCTGGTCGGAGTTAGAAAGGACCAGGAGTGGTTAACAAGACAGAAGGACATTGTTGGTGATCTCCAGGAGAGAATCGATGAGTGCTTCAAGAGAGTGCAGAAGTGCGACATGACAAAGGGCGTTTACTCCACTACGCAGATGGCGAAGGAGTTGGGCATGAGCAGCGCACAGAAGTTGTACGAAGAGCTGAAAGAGGTTGGCCTTGCGTTCAACCAGGGCTATGAGTGGATGCTAACAAGTCCATACTCCACCTATCAGCTAACTGAGGTGACTACCCATATTATCAAGGGCAAGTACACAAGAAGACCTCTATGGACGGAGCGAGGCAGACGCTGGCTTCTCGCATTGAAGGAGAAGAACATCATCTGCAACCTCCCAAAGCCGAGAGTGCCGAAGGCTGTAGAGAAGTGTATTGCTTCTCAGTCCGAGGAGAAGAAGAAAGAGGTTAAGGTTGAGCCACCAACACCGCTGATGAAGAAAGCCGAGACGCTTAAGGATGAAATCAACTGCCTTTTGAGTCTCATCACAGAGGTTGGAAAGGGAGAAACGATGCTCCTTATGGGAGACATTATGACAATCTCCACCACCATCAGTGAGCACGTTAGCACATTGGCTTTCGAGGCTTATAAGACATTAAATGCACCAGCGAGGGCTTGAACCAATTAAATTTCGAAAAAGATTTGGATTTTCCAAAATAAAATATTACCTTTGCAGCGGTAAAGGAGAAAAAGATAAAGGATTGGGTGAGCCGTTCACACGTCGGCCTTCGGGCGCAGACTTCGGAAGGACCCCAATCCTCTTTTATTTCAGTAACCTCATCGTGTATAAGATTTCGCCATCAGTGAGTTTTGTCTTAAACTCGATTTTCTTTCCATTATATTCAGCTTGATAGACATTGAAGAAGCAATCGTGGTACTTGCCCTGCTCTTTTCTCACGAACTTTCCGTTAGGAAGCCAATCCTTTATGTTCAAGGCAACTTGTATTGTATCGGGCAGACGAGAGTTATTGATGTTCTTAGAATATGTCTCCGTAAGGAATTTCTTATTCATGATTATTTCTTTCTCACCCAAGAACAAATAAAGCCTCTTTGCTGTCTCTTTTTCGTTTATCTGAACTTCTTTCAGATTCTCTGTTGCCCATTCGTTGATTGACTTTGTGAGTTGAGCTTTTGTTTCATTCGATACTGACGGAATGCGAACAGTCTTCTTTTTCTGTATTTTCTCAACCTTGGCATATTGAGTGATATAGGAAGATTGCTTTACCTTGTCTTTATTGTCATCCACCCAATTCGTGAAGTTCTTAGGCATAGTATTGTTTGGCTGTTTACCGCTCCAATACTCCTTTTCACTCATAATTACCGGGATGGCGTAGCACATGCAATTCACGTGCCAACCAACCCAAGGAAAACAGCTCGGGTATATTCCTGCAAGCAAATCACACATATCTTGCTTATGGCTTGGGTTGTTGGTAGTCTTTATCTCCTTACCTTTAATGTAGTCCATCCTCGCCCATCTTTCCTGCTCGGCAGAACGGTAGGCCATGTTTATCTCGTTACGTGCCAGGCGAACGCTTCTGTACTCGCAGTTCTGAATGGTTATGGCTTTGCCGTATTTCTTCTTATAGTCTTTGGCAAGTGATGGATAATCATTAAGATACTTACTGACCTTCTTGCTGAGTTTAACAGCATTCATACCCTTCTCGATACCGACAGACAGAGCTTTTTCCAGAGCCTCCTTGACATCAGTTCTCTGGTTCCATATTCTTTCTGAAAGACCGAGACCTTTAATCTTTCTCTCCATGAAAGCCTTCTTTGCCGCGTTGTTGTGCTCAAAGTAAGCTTTCTGCTTTGCGTCCGCTATCTTCCTAGTAAAGGTGCCGATTACTCTTTTGGCAAGTAGGTCCTGCAGCGTGTTACTGTTCTTCCATTCATCCGATATGCCATTATAGACCAATGCCTGCATATTGGTTGAATAGTAATCCAGTAAGGCATTCACCTTCTTTTCTGTTCTAGGGTAATCATCAAAAGAGAACTCGCCATCCCCATCGAAGTCGGTGGAGGTGGCGATTTTAGCGGACTCCTTGGCAAGAGTTTCATAGATGGAAATGATTTTCCGGGTATAAGTATTCAGTCTCTTGCCAAGGTCTTTATATGCCTTTTTCTGATTAGGCAGTTTTGGCTTTTTCATACAATTTCATTTTAAAGTGTTTGCAGCAATCCCAGTTGAGAAGAACGCTCCATTCTTGATATGGGCATTTGGCTAGGATAGGCTGTCCTTTAAGGTTCATACTATGAAAATCAGTAGCATGAGCACATTCGCGGCAGAAATGCTGCACTTTATCTTCCTTCTTCTTTCTCATAGCTATTCCTCCGAGAATAAGTTAGGCATAGTAGCTGCTGTCCTCTTGGACTCTGCTTCATCCTCTTCGAGAATCTCTTGGTAAGTAGCATCTGGGTCGTCGGAAATGCCGGCACGTTTGATTGACTCTTTCTGGCTGACGATTGGCTTGTTTCCGTTGCCCTTCATCCACGTTTCAATTTGTGCCATCTTATCCTCTTGGATGAATGGAGTGATGACGTGCTCTACAGTAATCTCATCCATTCTAGCTGCCCACTTCGTGTTCATCTTGGAAAGGAACGCCTTTATGACGTTGGCCTCTCTCTCGAAGCCTTCAATCCAGGCACCAGTCTCCTCTCCTATCTTAAGATGGGCATCCATGAGGAGTGTCTTTCTTGAATCGTAGCCGATATTGCCAAGGCTCTTCATATTCTCGAAACTGATGTCCGGCATCTGAGATTGCATGAAGAAAAGCTTGACGAGAGTGTCAACGTGATACTTAAGAGCCTCGATAGCCTGCTGCCAAGACACGTAGCTAACATCGCCGTCTTCGCTGACTCTATACACCCTCTTGCTCTCTCCCTTTCGCTCCATTCCAACGATGGCACCGGCAATCTTCAAGACAGGAGCGGAATTGTATGCCACAACATCGCTGTTTCGGGAAATGGTGTACTCGATATTCTCACGTATAGGTTTCAATCCTTCCCAGCATGGCTTGTGCCGGTACCAGAAAACGGCTGGAATCTTGTCGATAGAAATCTCATTATCATCCACCAAATTCCATCCGGACTCTTCATCGTCTGAAGACAGGTCCCATTTGTAATGATGGTCTGCAGTATATGTCTCGAAGAAGGTGTGTTCTGTGTCAGTAACCTTACGCTTATACTCGAATGACAGAGCAAGCAAGTCGTCATACTCATCAAAGTAAGGATAGATGTCAACTCCGTCCATTGGAGAGAATGTCTTGCATTTCAGTTTGTACTGACTGTCGAACCCGTAGAGCTTGTTAGGCTTCTTCTGCGTGTACCAAAGTGTGAACATCTGACAAGAGGCGTAATAGCACTTTGCTCTGTGCATGTTCACGGCATCAATGTGTGCACAGGTGTAGATTTTCTCGATGGCACGCACAATCGTCTTCAGTTCCTCGTCAGCCTGATCATACGTATATACACGCTTGACCGGTATAGCCATTGTGAACTCAGAGATTCTTCGTGTAAGAAGCTTCTCCAATCCGACAGGCAATCTAGCTGCCTTTTCTACAATTCCGTCATCAAGCGTTCTGTCCTGTCTGCCAACGTGGTCGTTTACGATTTCATGGAGCATAGGCTCATACTCAGATAACAGGGTATTCCAAAGTGGAATATCCAATACGCGTTGTTTCAGCTCTCCTATGATGCTGCCAACGTCATTTCTTTTAAAAAGTTCATTAAAATCTATCATAATCTTCGAAGTTTGATTTGGCAAAATTACGGATATATTCGCATATATTTAATGGTTTTAGTATTTTTAACTAAAATAATCGTTGGTAAATTTGCATATATCAGAAAATTTTCGTACCTTTGCATATAGATAAAAGGTAGTAGTTTTGGATATACAGGAGCTACCTTATAAGTTGAACCAATTAAAATTATAAAGATTATGAATAATTCAATCGAGACAAAGAAGGAAGAGGTTAGAAAGAACATTAAGAATGCGTTCGAGTCAGCCACAAAGAAAATCAGAGACATTATTTCTGTTTGTCCTGATTGGGAGGTAGAGGGCGTTGACGTAGGCTACAAGTCACTTATCGCTCATTTGAATTTGAAAGGAGTAGGAAGAGACATGATGGTGATTCGCTACCAAGCAAAGGTAGGTAACTTCCAGGAAGAGTCATTTAACACCAATGTAGCAAGCTTCGGCAGCTTTGACCTTCTGGAAACAAACGAAAACCTTAAGTACTATACAGCAGTTGGCGACATACTCAATCATAAAGACATGCTTTCGCTTTTGAAAGAGACAATGGTTTTCTTTGCAAATAAGATTGCAGAGCTACGTAAGGAGTACGATAAGTTAGACAAGGAGGATTAGTTATGACAAAGCAAGAAGAAATCGATATTCTACAGTCCTTGAAGGGTGATACCTATTTCGCTCAGTTCTTCGGTAGCAAGGACATTGACCAGATGTGTCAGAACATCAATAACGATTTCGCCATTGAGGGCGGATGCGGATTTAATCAGAAAGCAGAAGCTTTAGAGCGAATTAACGCAGACCTTAAAAAGGAGATTCAACAGAAAATCTATGATTTAGGAATGGAACTTATCAAGGACTTAGATAAGGGATTTGATGAGGATGCCATCTATCAGTTGGTTAAAGGCGAGGTCGGAGTAGATGCCATCATCAAGTTTAAGCGTAAGAACGATTTGGAGCTTACGGATAAGGAGATAGATTATTTGGTATCTAAACTTCCATGATTATGAAGCATATATGTAGTAATTGTATAGCTTCCGAGATATGCTATAGTGAAGGCAAGAAGCCTAATGACACTTGTCCTCACTGGGAATGGAGATATACAGGTTTATGGTTTGATAATTAAAAAGTAAGACAATGGGAAAAGAGAAAGTTACAGTAAACGATTTGAAGGTTACACTCTCAGAGCTTGGTGTAACATCTGTCTTGAAGCAGGAAAAGATTATTCAACGCCTGCAGGTCAATGGCTGCTTGATTGCAATGGTAACAGATGTATTGGATCAGCTCATCAAGGATGAACAGGGCATGTTTAGGCTGTTAAATGTTCAGTACAAGCAAGAGCAGAAGATGCACTACACTCAGATGCAGGATGCAGCCAAAAAGTACTACTTCCATTTGAAGCCCTTTAATAAGAGTTTCTTCGGTGACGAGGAAATTTGCGCCAACCTGGAGGATAACGCAAATGACATCTATGAAATCATCAAGCTTCTTGCGGACCACACTAACGATCACAAGGATATGGAAGTGATTAAGAGAAACCTCAGAAAGAGAAAGTTGAACCATCATATTTTCGATTAAGATTATGGCAGATTATAAAGTTGAAGTAGATTTATCGGATTTATTCGATGATATGACAATCAGTGAGCAGAAGAGCTTTCTAGTTGATAAGTTCTGCTCATTACCACTAGGCTCGATGGAAGAAGTGGTTGGCGAAATGCTGGAGAACCTTAATGGCGACCAGACAGCCAAAGTTATAGAAGACGCTTTCGATAACTTGCATGAGCAAGGTCAAGAGCAAGTAATCAACTATGTGAATGGATAAGGCTATGATGTCCGATAAACAATATAGAGTTGCTCGCAAGGGTATTGTCGAGCAACTTAGAACCGCTCAGAGACTTCATTGCAAGCACATGGAGCAGAGGTATAAAGAGGCATTGGAGAAATTAGAGAAACGCTTCTTAAAGCCGGATGCCGTGGGCTGCTTCGATTTGGGCGCAAGGGTATCAAATAGTTATTATCATCTTTAAATGGTTAAGGTTATGGGAACAAAAGTAGAAGTAAAGACAATTCCTTTGCATGGATTGTTTATCCATCGTAAACAAGTTTGGCGGTCACTCGGTAAGTTGAGAGCTGAAAGCCATTCTACATCAGCACAGAAAGTATATATGAATGAATATAATACCGAAGTGTATACCGAGAATGCCGATTTTATAGATGGATTGAAAGTCACTCCTTATTATGGGGAGTTACCAAAAACATCAAAAGATACTTTTAATAGTATGAGCCACTACCAACATTGTTTAAGGCAAAAATCGATTTAGTTATGACAATAATTATTAAAGGTGACAATGACTATGATTATGATAGCATTCCACATCTTAAACTCGCTGGTAATCCTCCTAGTGGCAAGGAAAGCCGTAGAACTAGGAGAATGTTAGAACTTAGAAAAAGAAAGGGTAGATTATGATAGACGATAAGAAAATAGAAGATGCAAAGGAAGAAATCTATGAAGATAGATTTCTGTTAAATGGTGAAGACGTAGTCTTCGACAATGATGCTAAAGAGGAAATGTTCTACAAAGAGGACATCAAAGAAGCTATTGAGCTAGGTGCTAAGTGGGGTATCAATGAGTTCCTTAAAGACTTATGGCATCCTGCTAGCGAAAAGCCAAACATTAAACAAGGAGAATGTTGCGTTACATGTTTGGTTAAGTTCAAAAATGGAAGTACGGAATTATGTGTATATTTCCGTAATCCAGAAGGATGGGTATGTGATGATATGAGTCCTAAAGATTTTAAAAGAAATTTTAAGGGATGGCTATATATTGATGATTTATTGCCAAAGGAGGAAATGTAGTATGGAAGTATTCACAAACAATACTCAGGTTCTTTATTCTAGAGTGAAGAATGTGATAGAGGAATTAGCTGAAGAGAAGCCTTTTGGGACACCACTTAACTATGGTGAGGTAATTGTTGCTCTTGAAGCTATTATAAAGCAGTTAAGCTAACCGCCTTCGGGCATAAATAGATAGAATATGAATATAGACAAATTAGAAAGAGCAAATATCTTAGCCAAGAGTTTGATTCCTAAAGTAGATGAACTCTTAGCTATGTCTTCAAATTCATACAATGGTAAACTTGCTGATGCCATTTGGGGGCTATCACAGTGTGATAGGGAATTTGGAACTAAATTCAATCAGCTTCTGAATGAAACAAAACAGAGATTGCAAAAAGAGTTTGATGAGCTTTAGAAATAACCATCCGCAAGGATATAAATAGATAGAAATATGGTAGCATTATTAACAATTTTAGGAACTATCTTTTTGATAGTTAGTGCAATATTTTGGTCAGCAACGCCGAAGTTGAGAACAGTTGAAATTGTAATTGCATCAGTTGCAGCAATACTTATGACATTATGTTATGTAGGCTCTGTGCTTGCACAATATATGATAGAATTTACGAAATAATTAACTAACCACCATCTCCAGTAACAGGGAGAGGTAAAAAGAAGAGAATATGGCAGAGATTATTTACTTTGGAACAAATGGGTGTTCCGGACATTATCCTATTGGCATTGACAAAACGCTAACTGGGGACGAATATGGGATGTGGTGTGAATGCGATAATGATGTTTGGATAAACAATATCCGAGAGAACCCTGGACGGAATCTTATCAAACATCACGGAGAGGTTTATACAAATTATGGTGTTCCGTTCTCTGTAGATGAAGACAGAGTTGGTGATCATACCGAACTTTTTTGGAAAGGCATTCATTCGGAAGAAGAAATCGTCAACTTGATAAAGAATGATTCTTTTTTATCAAAGCAGTTTAATCTAAAATAATATAGTTATGGCAAAAATGAATGTAACAGAAAAGGACTTTGAAGCTTTCTTTCAAGCAACAGAATCCCTTATGGCTATGTCTGGTACTTTAGATGAAGGCTTTGATGAAGAAGCTTATGCTATAAACAGGCAGTTCAAAAGTTTTGAACGAAGATACTTAAAGGCAAAGGAGGATAAGAAATGAACAAAGAAAAAATAAAAATCAGCTATTGAAAAGACTATTCGTTATATGAATGGTAACTATTATTCAAAATTTGAAGAAAAAATGATTGTTGGTTACTTTGAAGGAGCACTTAAAGAGTTGGAGGACTAAATTATGGACAGAAATCAAGCTAAAGTTTTTTTTCCTATCATGCAAGCTTTTGCAGAAGGAAAGGTGATTGAGTGTAGGACAAAACCAAGTGCCGTAAAAGGTACAGATGTTCCGAATGAATGGACGGAAATAGAAGATATTTCATTTTGGAGCAATATTGAGTATCGCATCAAGCCAGAACCAAAGTTCCGTCCATTCAAGGACGCAGAAGAATGCTGGGCAGAAATGCTCAAACATCAGCCATTTGGGTGGATAAAGTGCTACGAAGGCTATTTAAATATCACTTATGTCGGTGACGAACAAGTATACCTGGCAGATCCCGATGGCGGTGCCATTCTGCTGGATTCAAAAAATAGCTATCAAGACAACACCTTTGTAGACGGCACTCCATTTGGTATTAAAGTGGAGGAATAGTTATGAATAATAAAGTTAAAGAAGCATTGGGTAGTGCAAGCTACCTTACATATCACTGGAGACAGTACTCCTTTGAGCAGCTTGAAAAAGAAATGGTTAGAGTGTGTGGACTATGCCACAAAGCATTGGATATTCCACAAGATAATAGCGTTACAGACTTCGAGCGAGGTCAGTGGTCAGTTATTCAAAATGTGATTGGCTACATCGAAGATTATAGTTTAGCAGCACAACTTTGCCGAGAAGCTGGTATCGGTTATAAGAAGATAAAGGCTCTTCAGAAGGATTGCGGTTATACTTATAGGAAAGAAGTTAATGACTTTCTGAAGGAAAGTCGTAATTGTGGAACTGATTTAAAATTGGAGGAATAGTTATGGCATGGGTAGCAACTAATGCAAATGGTTTAGAATTTCTTTTTAGAGAGAAACCATACAGAAGTGGATATGGAGAATATGGATATTGGAATCCTACATATTCTAGTATCGGTGGTTGTATTCTTATACCTCATGGAAGCATCAAAAAGCTCATCGGAAGAGAATTATCTTTTAGCGATGAGCCAGTAGAACTTAAAGAAGAATAGTTATGTTTGGATTTTATGTTATACTTACCCTAGCTGTTCTGTTTATAGCTTTTATGGGTGGAGTTATCGGTTATTTAATTGGTAAATATTGGAAAAAGAAGTAGCGTATGAAGAATAAGATTTTAAACTTAGCCAAGTCAGCCGTTTTGCTCGTTTTGATTTTCATAATAGGGGCAATTGGTTTTAGGATTTCTTTCAGCTTAGGAACTCCACACGAAAAAGAAGAGTTTAATATAAAAATATTCACCAAGAAAGGGCATGACTACCTGTTTGTGGGCAGGGAACATGGAGCTTGTGTTATTATTCACGCTAGTAGTTGTCCTTGTAATAAAAAGAAGTAACATATGAAAGTTAGGTTGGCAAAGAAGATAATGAAAGCAGACACTTATGCTGATTATCCAAGTAAGCATCCTTCACCTTACTGGAAAGCGAAGTTTAAGGAAGCTTATAACGAGTATTGTTGTGTTACGTTCTGTGAAGATTCGAGCAAGTGTAAATACCGCTGCAAGTTCGACCATCGTATCGTAAAGGCTGAAAAGATTACAGAAAGATATTCTCGCAAGCTGATGAATTACTTTACCAGGTTGGCTGGCAAAACTCCTTTCGAGATTAGAGATATACTAAGTAGTGCAAATAAACTAAAAAAATATGATTATGATAAGAGAAAGATATTATTACGCAGTAGCCGCCCTCATGCGTAAGGATGGCAAATTAACCTATACCTCAGTTACGAGCTCTGTTAAAGGTGAAGAGAAGGATATAGTTTTCTATCCTCTCATGAACCTCATCACGGACGTAGAAGAGAAATTCAAGGATGATATGGTTAGCGGCACAACTCTCATACATAGCGTTATTGAGATTAGTAAAGAGGACTATGAAGCCTATAATCAACGCATAGCTAAAATGAAAGAGAAGAATGGAAAGGTTGACAAAGGTAATGGATAAGTACTTGAAGGAAGCTGTCGCTGATTGGAATAAGAAGGAAGTTCTGACCCTCACCGTCAGCAAGCAATGGTTCGACATGATTCTATCAAGCGAGAAGACAGAGGAGTATCGGGTGATTAAAGGTTTTTGGATGAGTCGTCTTCTCCTTATCAAGGATGAGGAGTGCAAAGATTTCGATAAGTACAAAAAACTCCACATAGGAAAGAACGAGGAAATGCTTATAGATACCGACACTATCAAGAAATGGTTGGATGATGGTACTATGAAGTTCGTACCCTTTACCTACGTACTCTTCAAAAATGGCTACTATGACGATAGCCCAAAGGTTGTGAAGGAGATTGAGAGTATCACCATCGGAAAGCCTAAGAAAGGCTTATGCCCCGACAAATGGCTTGATACAGAGTTTTTTATCATTAAATTCAAGTGATATGAATTACATACAATGTGATGAATGTAAATATAGATTAGTCTGTAACGGAGAGCCACTTACTAGTGGAAGTACAGGAAGTTGCGACCATCATGTTATCAGCAATACTCCTATATTTCCAAAGATTAAAACACCACCAGATGAAAGATACGCTGACATTTGGAATTGGTAAATATTCATAAATTAAGTTTAAGGGATATGTTTATTCTAACGGAACAAGAAATACTAGATGCCATCAAGAATTGTCATGATGCAGATTTTAGGATGGCTCTTATTCGTATGTTGATACCTCCTGCACCTATAGTTAAACATCGGCATTGTTGTCCAGAATGTAATGGAGAAGGAAACAAGACGTGCGGTATTTGTCATGGGATGGGTGTTGTATACTTAGATTGGTAAAAACATTAAATAGAAATGATATGGTAGCAATTAAAGTATCTTCCGAGAGCATTCAAGAATTATGGGAATGCCCGGACGTTTCAGAGTTAGTAAAGACTATCAGCGGAGACCGCACGAAGCAGACGTTGATAGTTAGGTTGAAAAATCGAGAGTTCTATGTCCCTGATGGATTCTATCTCGTGAAAGACGAGAATGACCAATGGAGCACACTCAGCCCATCACTGTACGAACTTATAAAAGACAAGGTTCATGGCGAGAAGTGAGGAAGATATCCGGGAATACCATAAAAGGTACTACCAGGAGCATAAGGAACATTTATTAGCAAGAATGGAAGTCTATCGTAAAGAGAACGCTGAAAGGATTGCTGCAAACAGAAGATATAACAGAAAGAGAAAGAAAGCCTTGGGCGGCTTAACGAACCCAAATATTAAATAATGAGTAGAGGAAAACATTTTAGTACAGAAGAGATTGAGTTCATCAAGGTTAACGCTTTGGTGATGACGACAACGGAGATTGCAAAGCAGCTCAATCGTAATTATTGGGCCATCCATCGAAAGATGAAGGAAATGGGTATCAGCAAGAGCCACGTGTTTACTGCTGACGAGGATTTCATCATTCGCAGAATGTATGGCAAGTACCCGGTAAAAGCAATTGCTACCAAGATTGGAGTGGATGAGAACGCTATTTACAACCGTTGCAAGAAGCTTAAGTTAACGAAAGGAGGTGCGCAATGATTGTCATAGTTACTGCTATGGATAAGGAATACAACCTTATCAGAGAATGGCTTATGAAGTCGGATATGCAAAACACGGTGTTGTTTAAGACGGGAATAGGAAAGGTAAATGCTGCTATCGGTTTAACCGATTTTCTCTCTTCTGTCGCAAATGACGTTGTTACAAGAGTTATATCGGTAGGATGTGCCGGTGCTGCCGTTGCAGGATTGAAACCTGGTAATGTCGTAATTGGCAATTCGTACTGCTACCACGATGTATATTGCGGCGAACCGAATGCCAACGGGCAAGTTCAAGGTATGCCGGCAGTCTTTCCTTCTGATTTCTCCTGGATTGATATGGATGAAAGATTCAGATTAGGAACCATAGCTACGGGAGATAAGTTTGTCACTACGAGAGAGCAGGTATTGGCGATTAAGGATTTCCTTCCTAATTCGTATAACGTATGCGCCATCGATATGGAGTCTGCCGCCCTTGCACAGGTATGCTACAAGAAGGGTATTGGTTTTACGTCCATACGAGTTATTAGCGATAATCCTTTGGAGCCGAACCAGACCGAACAGTATGCAGATTTTTGGGATAGTCTTGCCGAAAAGGCATTTAATGTTGTTTGTAAATTATTAGAGAATGATACCAAGTTTTAAAGTTGATCATACGAAACTGGAGCCAGGTCTTTATGTTTCGAGAGTAGATAAATGGGGCATGGAGACTGCTACCACATTCGATATTCGCGTGTGCAAGCCAAACAAAGATATGATGTCACCTGCTGTCGCGCACACAATAGAGCATTTGATGGCGGACTACCTACGCAATGATAGTCCTCTTAGCAATTCCGTTCTGTATTTTGGACCGATGGGGTGTCTTACAGGTTTCTATCTTATCCTTAAAGGTACGTGGACTTCAAAGCTCATAAAGGAAATGATAGTAGAAGCCTTCAAGGCTTGTTCGCTATCAAAGACGATTCCAGGTGCATCAGAAGTGGAATGCGGTAATTACAAGCTCAACGACTTAAAAGGAGCAAAAGAACTATGTGATATGTTCTCCGTATATCTATCCACAGCTGGACCGGATAAGCTCAATTATCCAGATTAATATTTATATGTAACCATAAAGTATTTAATCATTAAGTATATTTCCTTGCAATATATTTGGTGATTAAATACTTTTTTTATAATTTTGCAGCATTACTTATTGCTATCGCTTCGTACTGGGATATTTCTTGAATTTATTGTTCAATTAAATATTTAGTTAGAATGAAAAAAAGAACGAAGCAAGTTTTAGTTATTCTGAAACCCAAATCAAAGGCGTTGGGGTTCAGTAGAGAGGAGTTAGAGGGTATTGCTGCCGATGTTGCCAATAACTTAGAACTCGATGAAGAAGCCTCAGACGAGGATGTAAACGCAGAGATTGAAAAGCAGGTCAATGCGGTTCTTCCTTATCTTAAGATTGCGCAAAAGACCGCGCAGCGTACTATCCAGAGCTTTAAGGATAGTCAAGACTTGGATGACGACGAGGTCGATGACGATGATGATGACCCTGCCGGCAACAAGAAACCAATCCGCAAACAGAAGAAAGAGAAAGAAGAGCAGGTTCCAGCATGGGCACAGGCACTCATTACCCAAAACAAAGCCCTGCAGACCGAAATCCTCGGTTTGAAGTCAGAGCGTGAGAATGATGGCCGCCGTTCTAAGCTGAAGGCACTCCTTAAGGACAAAGGTACGTTCGGAAAGACTGTCTTGAAGAATTTCGACAAGATGAAGTTCGAGAACGAATCTGAGTTCGACGATTTCTATGATGGTGTTGTGGAGGACTTGGCAGCTATCGATCAAGAGCGTGCTAACGAAGGTCTCGGAAAACTTGGAGCTCCTGCGGCTCAGAGAAAGCCTAAGAAGGAAGAGGTTGAGGTTATCAAGGGCGATGAGATTGATGAGCTTGCCGCAACTATGTAATCTTTAAATTTTAAAAGTTATGTATGGCGTAAGCAAGACAAAAACGTTTGATTCAGGCAAGGAGTCTGTAATCATCAGAAATTACGTGAATGGCATCATGGGTGGTGTCATTCTTGACATGACAGGTTTCTCTGGAGAGTTCATCCAGTGCGGACACATTATCATTCGTGATACCAAGTCTGGCGAGTACAAGCCTATGCCGGTAACAGGTGAGGCTTATGCTTCATTGCCGGAAAGTCACGAGTATGTTGGCATCTGTATGACAACAGCTCCGGTAGATACCCCTCATGTAGGTGTTATGACGGCAGGTGAGGCTAATGATAAGGCTGTCCCTTATCCTGTCGATACAATCAAGGCAGCTTTGAAAACAGCCGTTCCTACTCTTCAGTGGGGACACGATGCAATCGGTTAAGGAGGTGATTTATGCAACAGAGTTCTTTATTTCTTAAGTATATCTTGAGTTTCTTCCCAATCTTGAAGACCTTGATTGAGAAGATTAACGGTAAGCGCAAGAACGAGATGACGTATCTCCATAAGGATACATCCATTCTACGTCGCGTTTATTCTACCGACAACAAATGGGAAGCCGACACAGTTGATACCTCTTACGTAGCTGCTGACTACGTGGCAGTGGATTCTCCGGTTCCTTTGAAGTCTCGTGACAAGATTTCAACCGCCAACGGCAAACTGCCAAAGGTCGGTATGAAGAAGTTCTTGAAGGAGTCAGATATCCTCGCTCTCAGACTCATGGAAGCACAGGGCGGTCAGACAGCAGAGATTCGCCGTAAGTTGGCGCAGGACCCGGTAGCTTGTAATGTCGGTGTTGATGAGCGTAATGAGTACGCCCTTCTGTATGGTCTTTCTAACGGCTACGTAGCTGTTCGTGACGACGATAATCCAAAAGAGTTGCTCCGTATCAAGTATCAGTACTTGCCAGAAAATCAGCTCGGCATCAACAACGTTGATAATGGTGTTACAGTTGCAGACTTGAAGGAATGTATCGAGCGAGCATCGAATGATGGCAACACCATCTTGATCTTCTGGATTGGTAAGACTAAGTTTGACGAACTGAAGAAAGCACAGGACGCTCGCGAGCTTGTTGCCAACTACAAGGGTCAGACTTACGATTCCAACACAAAGCTGCCGGTTCCTACTGCCAGCGTATTCCAGGAGGCATTCTTGGACGAGACCGGTGTATCATTCCGCATCATCAACCGTACTGTCCGCTTGGAGCATGATGGTGTGAAGAAGAGCGTTAAGCCTTGGAACAACGATATGATTATCGGTGTCTGCTCACAGATGATTGGTGCCCTCGTTTACGGTCAGGTAGCAGAGGCAACAAACAGAGTGGTAGGTGTAACCTATCAGCAGATTGATTACAAGCTTATCTCTCAGTATTCAACAACTGATCCATTGCGCGAGACAACTGCGGTGCAGGCATACTGCTTGCCTGTCATTGAGGACGTTGACACAATCTATCAGATTAATACTAAGCTGGCAGACCCAGACGTTTCGGTTGATACCGAAAAGGAGAAAGCAGATACAGAGGACGCTAAGGTAACAATCTCTGATGTGACCTACAAGAAGCCGGAGGCTATCACAACCCTTAATGCTCTTGGTGCTACACTTCCTAGTGACGCCAGCGACAAGGAGGTTATTGATGCCTACAATGAGCTGCCTCCTACAAAGAAGAAGGAGTTCAAGGATAACGCAGCTAAAGCTGAGGAGTAATCATGAAGACGGTCGGACAAGCTTTGGTGGATGAGGTACACATACCTATCCCCTATGGTTTCGTGGAAAACGCCTGCATAAAGCGTGACCTCGATATCGAATCAGAGTTCACTGGTGACGTTGCCAGAAGTGACGTCTACAAAGGAACGCTTGCCGACTGTCTGCTTTCTCTCATACAAGCCGTTAGCTTCTCCGAAGCGGACAAATCAATAGGTTCCCTCTCGGAAGACCAGCGAAAGGCTATATTAGTTCAAGTCAATCGTTTATATAACTCTATCGGCGAGGAGGAGGTTTCACTTACTCCGAAGCCGACAGTTTACATTAATTGCTGATGAGTCTATTGAGTTTTCATGCCTCAAAGCTATACCGGCAGCAGAAGGTAGCTGGCTATACAGATGATGATGGAAATTATCACCAGGGCAAGACCGAGTGGAAGTTCTGCTGCACTTGTGATGTAGTTCCTGCTGGCGAGGCCAACAAGTTAGTTACATCTGACGGTTCTATTGATTACTACTCCTACGAAGTGCATAATTTGCCCGTAGGAATTGAAAAGTTCTCTTATGGGGATTTTATCAAGCTAGAAATTTTAGGGGCTGAGGATGTAATTATCAAGGTCAAGGGATTTCATCGTTATCAACTCCAGTGTAAGATATGGGCATAAGAATGACAACCAGCGCTTCCGCTCTCGATGCCTTCCTACAAAGAGCCGCAAGGAAGATACAGGAGAATGTGCTTAAGGCATTGAGCAAGCTAGGAGACGAATCTGTGGTTAGAATCCGTAACAGGTCTACCAAGGAAAGTTGGATAGACCATACGGGAAACCTAAGAAGTTCTATAGGCTTCGCCGTGTACGAGCAGGGAAGTAAATATATGGAATCAGCCTTTTCGCAGGTTCTCAGTGGCACAGACGGCTCTGTAAAGGGCAAGAAGATGATCAATGACCTTGCTAAGGAATATTCCAGGGTTTATGCTTTGGTTGTCGTTGCCGGAATGGAATACGCAGGAGAGGTGGAAGCCTTGGAAAGCAAGGATGTCCTCGCATCAACGAAGATATGGGCCACATCCATTGTAGAGCAGCGTGTGAAGACAGCAATAGACTCAGCAGTTAATGAAATAAACAAGTGGAAGATATGAAATCAGACGGAGCAATTAAGACTGATGTTTACCGGTACATCAATGAAAGCGGTTTTATGAACAACGTCAATGGCAAGCTGTCAAAGACGATGAGACCGCATAATTCTCATAAGGAAGATGTCGTTATCTCCATCTTGGCTAATGAGGGAACGCAGCTTCAAACGGCGATTATAAATGTAAATATATATATACAAGACCAGGACGTAGATGGGCAGTTCGAGGAGAACACAATCAGAGTTGACGAAATCTGCAAACTGGCTTGGAATCTCTTGGAAACGTTCAGAACGAGCGAGTATGCAGCCCACGCTATTGAGCAGAGGGTATATGCAACAAGCACGGGAGAACATGTAATAAATAATCAAGTTGAATATAAACTCATAAATGATTAAATTATGTCAGTAACATCATGGGGCAAATGCACTATCTACGTTCAAGAGGTAGGTAGCAAAAAGAACGAGTGGACTAAGCTCCCAACTCCAAAGGATGGCACTACTACTGTTACTCCAACGAAAGGCGATACAATGACCCAGGTTGAGGAAGGTGGCGGAATTGTTGACCGCAAGACAAAGAAGTCCACCTACGAGGCTGTATATCAGCTCTTCATCAAGAAGAACCAGTCGCAGCCATTCAAGACTATTGATGGTATCATTGAGGGTAACTACCGTTTGGCTATCCAGCCAGAAGACGCCGAGCTCCCTGGCGTTTACATGGGCAATACCACCATCGGTGCCGAGGAGGGCTATACAACAGAAGAAGGTGCTTCCATCACTTATACCCACGCAGCTCTTATCCCAGAGGGTGACGTGGTGGCTAAGACTACAAACGCAAAGGGTGAGGAAGTCTATTGTGCTTACCGCTGGCGTGTTATCACCGCCGCAAAGGGAACAGGTGGAAAGTATGCCTTGACTTTCAAGAAGCCGCAGGATGGTGATACCCCTCCTGCTGAAATCACGGAAACATACGCAGAGACATAGGCATATCCTAATATCCCTTCTGCCGACTGAGGGTTATCAGCCGGCAACCTACCCAAGTAGCTCAGTTGGGAGAGCGAGACCAAATAGTCCGTCGCATGCAAAAAAATCCAGGGTCTTCAAAAGCTGGTTGAAAGACGCAGGTTCGAGTCCTGCCTTGGGTGCCAACAATTTAAATTCGAGTGATATGGAAGAGTTAGGAATCATTATATCGAATACGCTCACAGATATGCCGATAGGCTTTGATACAGAGCACGCTCACGTTAACATCTACCCTACTACACTGGGCATGATGTACCTAACGTCGCAGTTAGTAGAGAGCTTGGAGCTAGACAAAGAGTTACTTCAAGCTGATCCATTCTTGGAAGCATTGCGAGTTGCAAACACCAAAAAGGAGACATGCTGCAGATTGATTGCATATCACTCACTCAATACAAAGAATGAAATACTAGATTCCAGATGCGTAAGCAAGCAGACGGAGTTAATCTTCAAGGAATGCTCCAATGAGGATATAGCTACACTACTCATCATCATCCTTAAGGCTAACTCATACCAGACAATAGCCAAAGAGACAGGAATGGAAGAAGAAGCGAAGCGTATGGCAAAAGTCAACGCAGCGAAGAAGTCGGAGAATAGCTTTATCTTCGGAGGGAAGACAATATGGGGAACACTCATAGATGCCGCTTGCGAAAGATACGGATGGTCTTTCGATTACGTAGTATGGGGAATATCGTATAACAACCTGACTCTCATGCTGAAAGACAAGATTACTTCAATCTATCTGTCAGACGAGGAGAGGAAGAAAGCCCACATACCGGCAGCAGGGGAAGAGGTTATCGATGGCAACAACAAGGAGGCGGTCATGAAGGCGGTGATAGAGTCAGAGACCGAGATTTAACCGAAGTCTTCCTGCGCACGCACGTAAAGTTCCCATATCGAACACTCACATTTGGTGTTTTCCCGGGGATTCTTTATAACAGAGTATAAATTCAAGGAAAAATAGAACATTATGTCAAGCATTAAATTCGATACAATAGTCGAGACAGCCAAGGTCGTTTCCGGTTTTCGGGATATCCAGAACGCAGTTCATCAGACTGCAGCGAAGGTTGAGAAGGACGGAAAGTCCATTGATGATGTTATCTCGAATATTCAGAACAGCATGAACATTGCCATTGGCGGTTGGAGCATTGGCAAGTTCGTCAATCAGATGATGCAGGTCCGCGGTCAGTTCCAGCAGACGGAAATGGCATTCAAGACGATGTTGCAGTCTGAGGAGAAAGCCGATGCTCTCATGAAGCAGATGATCCACACGGCGGCCATCACTCCTTTCGGGGTTGAGGATGTTACAGAGGGAGCCAAGCAGCTCCTTGCATTCAACGTAGCAGCCGAGGATGTCAACAAGACGCTTATCGGATTGGGAGACGTGGCAGCAGGTATGGGTCTGAACCTTAAAGACCTCGTGATGCTTTACGGTACCACCATAGCCAAGGGTAAGATGGACACGATGGACTTGTATCAGTTCCTCAACCGAGGTATTCCTATTGCAGACGAGATAGCTAAGGTTATGGGGCTTGACGTTACCAACGCCATTAAGGAGGTGCAGAAGCAAATCAAGGCAGGCAAGGTTACCAGTGATGTCTTCATCAAGGCAATGCAGAGTATGACCGCCGAGGGAAGTAAGTTCGGTGGCTTGATGGAAGCTCAGTCCAAGACTATTACCGGTCAGATAAGCAACATCAAGGATGCCATTGAGCAGATGTTCAATGAACTCGGCAAATCCCAGGAGGGTGTTATCAATACCGGATTGGGAGTCGTCTCCACCCTCGTAGAGAATTGGGAGACGGTAGGCAAGGTGCTTATGACTGTCGTAGCAGCGTATGGAGCATACAAGGCAGCGGTGTTGGCGATGATAGCAATATCTAAGGCACAGGTAGCTTGGGAGAGTGCAAAGGCATTCTTATCTTTGGCGAAGTCTATCACAACCGCCAAGGATGCTATGGCACTCTTCAATCTGGTATCTTCTTCAAACGTTCTCGGTTTGGTACTCGGTGCAGTAGCAGCAGGAGTGACGATGTTCAATCTTTTCGGCAGTAGTGCAGAAGATGCAGCAACCAAGATCTACAAGTTTACCGAAAGCGCAAATGAAGCATCCAGCAAGGTCGAGTCGCTAGTCTCAATTCTGAAGACTGCCAAGGAAGGTTCCAAGGTTTACAAGGACACAATCAAGGAGTTGTCGAACATCTATGGCAACTACGGAATTGCTATCGACAAGATCAAGGAAGATGAGAGCAACCTCGTAGATATCAAGCAACAGGAGATAGACAAATCCAAGGAACTCATCGAGCAAATCAAGCTGGAGGCTACAGAGCGTAACAGAGCCAATGCAATCTCCAAGGCTAACGAAGACTACAACAACCGTGTTGATAGTGCCCAGCAGGCCCTCTTGGGTAAGTTGAAGGATTACGGAACCTCTAGCAGCGGTATTGCTGTCGGCATACAGAACATCGTATCTGACTCGGTTATCAAGCAGTTTGATGACCTAACCCAGAAGATGGCTGGATTGAATGAGCATTCCAAGGAGTATCAGACCTATCTGAGGCAATACAATCAGTTGGAAGCTTCTTTGATATCCGAATCGGAAAAGCTTGCTAATGCTTTCGGGTTTACGGGTGACAAGACGAGTGATGCCAGGAAGGCATTGATTGGCTATCTCTATGAAATTCGAGCAGCAAAGAAGCTTCATACTGAGGAGGCGGATAATGTCAACCGGGCAGCAGATGCTACCGAGGATTTCGGAAACAAAGCCACTTCTACTAAGGATAGGATAAACGCTTTGCAGAAGCAGCTCCAGGGCGCCGGTGAGGATGTACACGTTCTCTACAACCGTGTCAAGGAGTTCATGCAGAACTATTCCGAGAACAACATCAACTTCCACGTCAACTTCGATGCCAAGATACCATCGTGGATGCAGAGCATGAATATTCCGGAACTGGGACGATTAGGTAAGTATTTCTCTGCTTTGGCACGCGACCTTGCAAATAGTAAGAAGTCAGGTGCGCTAGTCAATGGCAAATGGATGTCAACCAACGATATTGCCCAGCGAGGATGGGATTACACCAATGCGGCGAACACCAGGCAGACCAAGGCAGAAGACGATGCAAAGAAGAAGCGGCGTGAGAAGGAAGAGGCAGAAGCCAATTCCAAGAAGAACGCTACCAAAGCCAAGAAAGCAGCCGCCGATGCCAAGAAGCAGGCAGAAGACCGGAAGAAGGCCCAGGAGGAACTGAATGAGGACTTGAAGCAGTTGCAGCAGGAAAATATCGATACTGATATATCTCAGATGCAGGAAGGCACGGAGAAGAAGATTGCTGAAATCAAGAACGACTATGCCAAGCGCAAAGCAGAGATTGACAAGCAGGAAGCCGAGTTCAAGAAGAAAAACAAGGAAGCTGGCAAGAAGGCATCCCTTACCTCCGCTCAGTCCGATGCCCTATCCAAGGCAAGAGACCTCGCTACCCAAGAATACAACAAGAAGCTTGATGAGGTCAACAGGGAAGCCCTCACCTCTATGCGCGACTACTTGAAGGAGTATGGTTCTCTCTATCAGCAGAAGCAAGCCATTGCCGAGGAATACGAGGAGAAGATTGCCAAGGCTCAGACGGAAGGTGAAAAGCTCTCTCTTCAGCAACAGAGGAAGAAGGAACTCCAAACCATCGAGATAAACGCCATCAGACAGAACATTGATTGGGGAAGTATCTTCGGAGACTTCGGTGCTATGTTCAAGGACCAACTGGAGCCAACTATTGAGAAGCTGCAAGAACTCTCCAAGAGTACAACAGATGTTAATGAGCAGAAGACCATACAGGAACTTATTTCCAAGTTACAAGGCTCTGCCACCATCTGGAATAGTGACATCTTTAAGAAAGTCTCTGACGACATCAACTCCTATCAGTCAGCCATGCAGGGCTATATTGACGCACAAGAGCGAGAGATTGAAGCCACGAAAGCCGTTACCAAGGCGCAGGAAGACCTCGCCAAGGCTAAGAAGAGCGGTGACAAGACAAGTATCAACAAGGCTGAAGCCAACCTCTCTAGAGCGCAGGGCGTACTCGCTACCGCATCTAACAACGTTTTGGAGTTCGGTTCATCAGTTCAGAAGGCATCATCAGACTTACAGACATCTGCACAGAAGGCGGTATCTCAGTTCCAACAGCTAGAAGATGGTTTGCAAGGTCTCACGTCGGGGTCACTCAAAGGCGTAGGAAACTCCATCCTAGGGCTTGACAAGCTTTTCGGTGGCACTATGCAGAAGGACGTTGCCAACACTCTTGCAAAGGGCATCCAAGGATTGCTCGGCAAGGACAGCAGCGCAGCCAAGGCTCTGACGCAAGCTTTAGGGGATAGCGGTATGGCAGGTGAAATAATCTCCGCAGTACTCGGCATCCTCGATATTCTGAAAGATGGCTTCGGAACTCTCATCAGTAACCTTATGGAGACGGTCTTTGGCGCAGTAACGGGCATCCTTGATGATGTTTTGTCTGGTGACATCGTAATGAAGCCTTTGAAGAGCATCGGGAACAACGTTTCTCATATCCTCAACACGCTTTCATTCGGTGGCTTCAATAGTTTGTTCGGTGGAGACGGAAATGCCAAGAAGGTCAATGACACCATCGAAAGGCTGACGGATAGAAATACCCTCTTGCAGCAATCCATCGAGGATTTGACTGACGCAATGGAAAACTCCTATGGTTCCAAGGCAACCTCATACTACGAGCAAGCCTATAAGAATCAGCAGGAGACCAATCAGAACTACCTCGACATCGCAAAGGCGCAGGCAAGCTATCACGGAGCGCACGGCTCATGGAATCACTATTGGGGTGGTTTCGGTAGTGACGAGATGGATTGGATCAAGAAGAACGTCAAATCGGACTTCAACGGTGACCTCTTCTCTCTCAGTCCAGAGGAAATGAAGCTTCTCCGTGGCAATGTTGCTATTTGGGAGCACATCGAGAACACTGGTAAGGGCAACTATGGCGGACGTCTGACGGAAAAGCTGAATGACTACATAGACCAAGCGGGCAAGCTGGATGAACTATCAGACAAGCTGAAGGAAAGCCTTACACAGATTTCCTTTGACAGCATGAAGGATAGCTTCGTTTCAGACCTCATGGATATGAGCAAGTCAGCGCAGGATTTCGCAGACGATTTCTCCGAAATGATGCAAAAGGCTCTTCTCTCCTACTCGATGGAAGACCTCATCAACGGAGACTTGAAGAAACTCTACGATGATTGGGCGAAGGCTATTGATGACAATAATGGCAAACTCACCGAAGCAGACATAGACGCATTCAACAAGCGTTACGATGATATAGTCCAGGAAGGCTTGAAGAGACGTGATGATTGGGCGAAGGTGACAGGCTACACTGGTTCCTCATCCTCATCACAGACCGCAACAAGCGGAGGATGGGCATCTATGGGGCAAGATACCGCAGACGAGCTGAATGGTCGCTTCACCGCTCTACAGATTGCAGGAGAGTCCATCGCTCAGAACATGACTACCACCATATCACAGATGGAGAGCATCGTTACACTCGGAATCTCAACCAATGGCGCAGTATTGGAGATTAGAAACATGATGATTATGACAAACAGCTACCTCGAAGACATCGTGAAGTATTCAAAGCTCACCTATAATGACTTCGGAACAAAGCTGGATGACATGAACAGAAGATTAAAGGATATTTGACCTCTATAGGCTTTTCGCTTGTCAGCCCTTACAACTACACTCAACAATAGCAAAAGCGGCTCACAGCGAAGCCTATGAGGTTATTTAATGATTAAATAGTTATGCTTAATGGTCAACTTTATATAAATGGTAAGGATGCCTACCTTACGTGGGGCATCTTCCTAGACGAAACTGCCCTCAGTGCGCTCATGACCCCTGCACCAAACAAGGAGTTCATCAGCAACAAGTATCGCTCAAAGGACGGAAAGTCGGTTATCAAGCACAATCCTAGATTGGATGAGAGGGAGATAACGCTGCCGTTCAATATGACAGCCAAAGACTCAGATACGTTCTTGACGAACTATGCTAGGTTCTGCGACGAGGTTCTTGCCAAGGGAGAGTTGGTTATCCGCACCCGATTTCAGCCTAATGTGTGGTATCGGTGCATCTATCTCTCCTGCACTCAGTTTAGTCAGTGCATTCGGGAAATGGCAAAGTTCAGCCTAAAGCTCAACGAGCCAGACCCTAGTGACAGAGGTAAAACAAGTAAATACACAAGCTATGATTCAGATAAAGAGAAATAACAAGGTATTCTTCACATTAGAGGACTTCGGTGAGGGTTCTAAGCTGTCATATCAGCTTATGGACCACCACTACATCATCTTGAAGTTCACTACGGCTACTCCTGTCTATTTCGAGATTGGGGACTCCGTAGAGATTCCAGACTTCGGCTACTTCGAACTTACATCATCATACTTCCCTAAGCACAATGATAGTGATGGCTATGACTACGAAATGCAGATGGATGCCTACTATATGTCTTGGAAGAATAAGATTTGCAAGTATCGCCCTCAGCACGGAGCAAACGAGACCTCATTCAACCTCACCACAACGGTAGGCGTACACATGAACGTTATACTCGGCAACCTAAAGGCACTAGGTCTTACGTATAATGGCAAGGATTTCTCTGTTGACTACACTACGTACAACAACAAGGCTTTCGATGTTCAGAAGAGATTTTTGATCGAGTACGGTTCCATCAGTATTCTTGACGCTCTCAACGCCATCTGTTCCGAAGATGCGCTCAACTGCGAGTGGTGGATAGATGGTTCTATCATATACCTTGGATATTGCGAAATGGAAGGACAGGCAACATTCGAACAGGATGTTAATGTTCTGTCTATGTCCTATTCGGAATCTAAGTCAACTTATATCACGAGATTGTACGCATTCGGCTCAGACAGGAATATTCCGAAAGGATATTTCACTGGTGCCGATGCGGACGTCACCACCGATGGTGTAGCTACCGATTACCTTATGCTCCCTAACAAGGAAGTAGATAGTGATGGTTTCTACGCCAAGGATGGCTACCTGGAGAACGTGAATGTCGTGAAGAACGACAAGCAGGCTATCGAAGGTGTCGTGATGTTTGAGGAGGAATATCCAAAGGTGGAAAGTGTAGTCAGCAGTATCAAGACCTATGATAGCACCGTTAATAACGAAGACGGAACGAAGACTACACAGACATTTTGGCAGGTCACTTCCACAGACTCTTTCACTAATAGCTTCAAGGAGAGTTGGATAAAGAGTAACCTCACTCTAGGCATCAAGTTCACTAGCGGTGCTCTCATGGGTATGGAGTTCGATGTCAGCTTCAAGGTTATCGACAAGGTTAACTACTTCGAGATTGTGGCTAATGACACTTACGGAAGAACTCTCCCCGATGGTGTCATGTGCCCAAAGGTTGGTGATAAGTACTTTCTGTTCAACTGGGACGCAACCAAAATTACAGATACGGACCTCATCCCTACTGCTCAGTTATCTCTGTTCGATAGAGCGAAGCAGTACTATCAGAAGACCATGATCAGCAATTCAAACTTCACCTGCATGATGGATGGCGACAAGTTCTACAATGATGGAATATACGATTACCATCCTCTCGGTGAACAGGTAAAGCTGATTAATGATATGTTTGCGCAGGTGGACGCGGATGGCAAGCACTACCGAAACTCTCGAATCATCGGAATGGAGATACCTTTGGATATTCCTTACGACCATCCTCAGTACATAGTAGGCGAAAAGGCAGCTACTAGCCGGTTGGGTAAGTTGGAAGACAAGGTTGATTCCATCAAGGTGAATGGAATGCAGATAGGCGGCACAGGAAGCGGTAATGGTGGAGGTGTCTATGTAATTGGCATGAACGATACCACTCCTGCATCCGATAGTAACGTTTATTCTGCTAGACGTTCTAGGATGGAGTTTGTATCTAGGCTGCAGGATAACACCGCAAAAGGTACAGTTACCTGGGAGAAGGTGCAGAAGTTCCTTAAAGGATTGAACATTGGCGATGGCAACAACTATAGCATAGACAGCAACGGCAACGCTATCCTCTCTAGTGTGATAGTGAACTTATTGAAGTCACTCGACTTTAACGAAGCAGAGCAGAGCGGATTTGCTATAAAGCAGAGAAGTGATGGAAAGTATCAGATGTTGCTCACGGACTTGATAGTTTGGGGTAAGGCTATCTTCAACACCCTCCTTATTCGTGAACTTAGCTACGTTGGAGGTAATATCGTCCTCTCCCCTGCTGCTGGCAAGATAAGCTACATCAAGGAAGTATTCAGCGAGACAACGAATGAAATGATTGGATGGAAGTGTTTTCTCCTCGCCGATGATGGAACTACTGCTACCATCAATTCATTCAAGGTTGATGACCAAGTTCGCTGTCAGACGTTCAATATCAAGGCTGGTGTCTATGAGAACGTGAGTAATAAAGACTATTGGAGAATTGTCACCAAGGTTTCAGTAGAGAACGAGGTAATCACTGATACAGAAGGTCACGAACTCTACGATGGAAAGAAGTTCGCATGGATTCAGATTGCGAAGGATAACTGCATGGAAGGTTCGGATAACCCTGCCGCAGGTGACACTATCGTCCTCATGGGTAACAGAAGCGACAAGAGCCGACAACACCTTCTTTTAATGGAGACCGAGGGCGATTCCGCTCCAAAGTTCACGATGTACCGTGGCATCAACTCCTATTCCCTCAAAGATAAGTCCATTTTTGACGTTGGCTTCGATGGCATCAACATCGTGAGCAAGTACTTCAAGATGGTGAACGTGAGCGGTGAGAAGATATGGACACCCGTATATTTAGGAGACTGGAAAGAAGGAACTGCCTACGAATACTACGATGAGGTTACGTGGATGGGCACAAGATGGCTCTGCATTGTATCGGAAGGACAGACTACAACCGCTGAACCATCTGAAGATTCGCCTTACTGGAAGGCAACGACCGCAATACTCAAAGTAAAGCTACAGCTCTTCCATGACCTTGCCGCAGGTATATGTAAGGGAGAAACCCACACCGTAGTATGTAGACTGATGCTAGGTGATAAGGACGTTACTACAGCAGTAAAGTCGTGGTCTGTCTCCCGAAAGACCGATGATGCCGCAGATGATATTGCTTGGGCACTAAAGGATAAGGTCAAGAATTTCAAAGGCTCACTAGATATAACATGGGCTAACGATAATTCGGAAGATGATTTGGGGCGTGGTGATGTGGCTTCGTTCACGTTCACTGCAACAACGAATACAGGTGATGTGCATAAGGCAATATTGGATTTATAAATAATTTGATTGTGAAACTTTAAAATAATTGATTATTATGATGTACGCAATTATCAACATAGAGAAATGCCGAGAGATAGGCATTGACTCTACTCATAGAATGACGCATGATAATAATGTTGTCATTACAGATAAGGAACTTCGGTTCTCGTCTGCTGTGGGTGATACGCTTGAAGAGAAGGCGAAAAACACAAACGCCATCCTAGCAACAAGCGAGCAAGTGGATATGTGGGATGCTGCATACAAGTGCGGTAAGAACGGAAAGGAGGTATTGAATGGATAATAATATTTCACTCTCGGCTTCCATTGCGATAAGACGTATCATTGATGGTGATACTCTATCTCTTTGGTTCTCTACTAATGGAGTTCCTCTGCATCAGGGTTTAAACCCTAACGATTATCAGCCGACACCTCATTGGACGGAAAGCGGAGACCACCCAGAAATTACACCTCATGTCGCATCAGCAGCAAAGCAAGCTGTTTCGCTGCTCAGTCACAAATGGAGCTACAATGGTGTAGAAATTGCTTTCAATAGCGGAACGGGATGGGTAGCATCAAGTAACTTTGCTGGTAAGTTCAAAATGAACACAGCAACAGGAACACTCGCTATCATCGGTGACCTCGCATCTAAGGATAACCAAGACGCGGACGTTGTTAAATATACCGGAACGGCTACAATCGGTAAATCTTCATACGAAATGGAGAAGAGTATTGATATCCTTGTAACGATGCTCGGCTCAAGCGCATTTTTCGGTGGTATTGAGGCAAGCTCTACAATGCTCGGTGTGGTAGATAGCAATGGCAACGAAATTACCACATCTGTACTTAAATTCTGGTTAAAGAATGCTGGTGGTGATGTATCTAAATACTCTGTAAAGCTCTATCGTGGAGCTGATACAACTCCTATCACGACCATTGATAATGCTGCTAGTGGTGGTACTATCACTATTCATCGTGACAAGACTGGTGATAGTGATAAGCTCTACGTTGACAGTCATCAGCTTTTTATCGCAGAATTTGTCGTTGACGGAACAGTTGTTTATCGCTCGGGTATCAGTATTGATGATTCGGCAGACCTCTATCAACTGAAACTATCAACAGATAATGATTCCGTAAACTCTTCTGTAAGCTCTACTATCAAGGCACAAGTGCTTAATACATCAACAGGTACTGCTGCTACTCTCGGAAGTGGAACTATTATATTCACTATTCTTGATGATACCGATTTGACGGCTGTTAGAACTATCACAAAGAACTTCAGCAACAATGCCGAGTTTAACGCCATTAGTTTCGTTGTGTCAAATGAAGACATGAAAGGTCTCGGTGTGACAGTGAATTGTGAATTGAATGGTACTGTTTTATAACATAAACTTATGAAAGATGGTTGAGGTTAAACAAAAATTCAGAAGACATTATGCTCCACTCACAAAAAGTGTGTCTCTTGTCTGCTTGGATAGTGGAGCACCGCTCATGCAGACTACGGATGGTGTCAACTTCTACCCAGACAGAGCCAAGATAGCAAGTAAGATTCAGCCACAAGTCAATGCTAGTGCAAGCGATGATTCTTGGGATGCAAGCAGAAGTAATGCGTTCCTCACGAACATGGTTTGGTGGGTAAGCGTTGATAATACATGGAAGAAGATTACGGAGGTTGAGTCTTGGAAAGGTTTGTATGAGCTAGATACTAGTGGAACTACAATGCGTGGCACTCTCTACGTGAAAAAGAATGTCGGTGTTAACGACAGAAGTCAACTTTACTTTGAAGGTGACCTCTACGACTACAGAAAGAATATTCTTCTGCATGTAATCACTGACCCTATTACATTGACTACGGCTAGTAATGCCGCAGACACATGGGGTGTCGGTATCGGTGTTGAAACAAACATCACCTACAATCCTGCTCTTGACAAACTCAGTCTGTATGAATATATGGTTGCAAACAGATTGAAGAAGGCATCCGATGCGGAACGTAAGAAATGCTTTGATGGGAATGAGTATCTTCGCACAATACCTATTGACGTGTACAGAGCAAAGACTAAAGTGACTACAGGGTATTCACTGGAGGTCTATCGTGTAGATGTCAACGGAAAACAGGCGAAGATAGCTGTATCAACGAAGACCGCTCCCAACGAGCTTATGAGTATGTCACTCACGTCTATGGTTCTAGATTTGAGACAAATTGAAAAGAACGATTACATCATCAAGGTTATCGTAGACAAGAAGGTCGTATCTCAATTTCAGTTCCATGTGAACAGAATATACCCGCCATTTGATTTTGGATTTTCAAATGTTGGTGGTATAGCTTACGGACAGAAAGTAAGATGCAATAGGGTGTTCGCTCATTACAACAACATGCTTATTCCATATCCACAGCGCATCCTTAAATTCAGTTGGAAGACGATTGCTCATAATGAGTGTAATGTGACAACAGAAAAAAGATGGCAAGAAGGTGATGCTTGCGAGTATCTTGTTGAAGAGACAGGATTGGGTGACACAGAGAATTGCATATTGGAGGATTGTGTTGATTACGAGCAGAAAGCTCCGCTTACGTATGCTGTTGGCTCTGACGGAAGTTATCTTACGGATAAAGACGGAAATCCTTATCTTATTGGTTAAATGTAATGTATGATTTTAAATTAAAATAATTATGACAAAATTATCAGAAGTACCTCAGATTGATTCAATGCACTCTTCTAATAGCTTCATCGTCGAAGCAGGTGGAAGCGAGAGAAGAATCCCATTGGAAAATCTGAAAGAGGAATTGGCATCTAGTATAACTACTCCACCTGCTATTTATACGCTCGAACAAAACAGCAACGTAGCGTTCAATGTATCTAACTATTGGGCTGCATACATGTATACATCTTACATGAAGGGCTATCTCTTTAAGGTAGTAGCTGGCAAGGTGTATGCGGCACAACTTAACGAATCGTGGGATGCTTTTGCCGATGGTACGGCAATCGACAATATCGCTAAGTACGAAACTATGATGCGTGTTCCTCCATGTCACTTTAAGGGTGAGGGAACTAAAATGACATTTGGCGGTCTTAACCCAGTGGCAGGCGGTCATACCTTTGATTCTCCAGAGTGGGTAGGTGCATACAAGATGTATGTTGATGCAAACGGTGTCGGTCATTCAAGACCTAATGTTGTCCCCTCGCATTCTAAGACATTGAGTGCGTTTTGGACATGCGCTCAGAAACTTCACTCCAACATGGGATTGGCTAACTATACGTTTCATTGCCTTATCAATGCGGTATATCAGGCATATTATGGCAACCTCAACTCGCAAGTTGTTATCGGTCCTGGATTCAAACACTCTAATTGGATGGGATGCCGTGATGTACCAATGGGCAAATGTATTTTGCTCGGCAATGGTAGCGGAAAGGTGCTTTACCATGATGATACGCTTGGAGACCAGTACACAGTGAAGTTGTTCGGCTTTGAGGACTTATATAGCAAACTTGGGGAGTTCCGCCCTGGAGTTCGTTTTTATATGGATGGTGAAACAAGAAAAGCTGTCATATATAGCGGTAATCAGGTAAGCAATACCGCTAACGGAAGAGAGGTCGTATGTTTTGCGGCAGCTAACGGAGAGTATATCACCAATATGGTACTCGGTGAGCATTGGGATATGATACCGACAGCAGTTGGTGGCAGTGATAACACATACTATACCGATAGCTACTATGCAAGCAATACTGGCGAGCTGCTGGTGGTTTCTGGTTTCGCTCACTATAAATCTCAGTGTGGCGTTACGTTCTCGGACACGCATAACGGTTTCTCGGATAAGAACGCGAGCCTCGGTGCTCGTTTGGCTTTCTTTGGCACGCCAATTATCGTGAGCGGCTCGCAGCTTGTGGCAATGTAAAAAGGCAGCTCGGCTGATGTAATTCGTCAGCCGACAAGCCCCGATTGGACATCAGAGATTGGTTTTTAATTTTGTATAACTCATTAATGTAAGAATTATGGAATTGGTAAAGTCTATTTTCGATAATGCTCCTAAGACAGTGGAGCGTGAGGGTAAGAATATCCGCATCAACTTTGATGTTGATGTTGCAGAATTGCCTAGCGGCGGCACGTATAATGAGGATGCAAAGCGTACTGCATTCTCTGCTTATGTTGTGCGTGTAGAGCAGCCTTTGGAGCGTGATAAGGTTATTGATGCGATTGTATCTGCTGCTTATCCTTCTGACAAGATGCAGGCTATCATCAACAATCATCTTGTGAACCTCGCTACTCTTGCTGATGGCGGTAAGCTCGACAAAGACGAGTTGGCGCATGAGGAAGAGTATAAGGCTATGCAGGAATGGCGCAAGAAAGCTAAGAGCGTTGCCAGTGATGTAATGGAAGCTTATTTGTCTAACATTTAATCAATGGGGAGGAAAAGGGTATGGGTGATAAAAGTATTCACTTATCAGCAAGCTTAGGAATCGGAAGAAAACCGAAGGACGGAAAGGATGGTACGAGCGTTACCATCCTCTTCACTAAGGTATTGTATCAAGTATCGGCAAGTCCTACGGATATTCCGACTACATGGTATGATGACATTAAAAATGCGATACAGACGGACAGCAAGCCTTATCTTTGGTCTAAGACCATCGTTGCATATAGTGATAATAATACGACCGTTACGTATAGCGTTTCTTACAAAGGAAAGGATGGAACTAACGGAACTTCCTTCACCCCTAAAGGTACGGCTACAGCATTTTACAACAACATGTCCTCCGTACCAGCTTATGAGGATGGAATGGATTATGATGTCTATATCGTAAATGTAGATGACAGAAGTAATCCTACGTCAGAACTTCCACCTTATGTTTGCCGTTATGAGTACGAGAGCTTTGTTGTCGAGCATGCAGAGTTTGGTGATGGTTATAACGTGAATGGACATCTTTACGTAGCTAATTCTAATGAATGGGTAGACTTTGGTGAGATACAAGGTGCTAAAGGAGACCCAGGCGATGACGGAATGGACGCTATAAATATCGTGTTCTCGCCAGCAGAGCTTGTGTTCAATGCAAACGATAATGGTTATCTTATACAAGCCGAAAAGAGTGCAGAGATTAAGGTATTTCGTGGTAATAAGCAACTGACATATCTGACTGATTGGGATTTTCCTAGTGTTGATGGAAAACAAAAAGGAGACAATTGCAATGCTACGTTTATGGTTGAGGAAAACAGCAGTCCGTTAAAGCCTATAGCGAAGATTTACGACATTTCTGCTACTCCTATTGAAGGTTCAGACACTAAAGCGCAAGTTCCTGCATCTTCTGGTGGTATCAATGTTCCTATTAAGATAGGTGATGTTACATATAACGCTTACCTCTCATTCTCTGTAAATGTGAATACATTCGCTAAAGTACTCATAGAAGACAACAAGCAGTTCATTCGACAGTACAAAGAAATCAGTAATCAGTATAATTCCGTATCGTCAGAGCTTGCAAGTCAAGGCGAAAAGCAAAAAGAGTTAACCGAGAAGGTTTCTACCATTGAGCAAAAAGCCGATAACATTAAGTTAGAGGTGCTTTCAAAGACTTCGGGTAGACGCAACATGCTTGTAAATAGCGCATTCCGCAACCAAGATAGCGTGTTTATCCACTCGATGGCTCGCATCGAGAAGAATACAGGCGTTGATGGCGTGAACTGCATACATAGCTCGGATAAGTATTCGGGAGATGGTGATGGCAACTACATCGGTGCTTTTTGGGATTCAACTCAGAAGAATGGTGTGGTTACAAACATTCCTATCGTCAAGGGTAAGAAGTATGTTATCTCCTGCTGGATTAAGAGCGACAACAAGGATTTGCCGTTTATTATCGAATGCTTCTTTATGAACAGCATCAATCAACAGAACAGAGGTGAAGATGCGGTAAGAAAGGAATATCATGTTGACAACGTGAACGAATGGAAGAGGATAGATTTTGTTGTTGATGCTACAGATACATCAGAGTACGCAAGCAAGGTGACACCATACATTGCCGTGAACTTTTGGAGCAACACGAAGAATGTTCCGAAGGCAGATGGTGCGACTGAATATCCTACATGCAACGCCTATATCTGTAAGCCGATGATGGAAGAGGGTGACACCTATAGTGGTTGGACGTTATCAGAAGATGACTACGACTATGTAGGCGGCAATATCCTTGATAATACAAGGTCATTGGAGAAGAGCGGTAATCTCGAAAAGGAAGAGAGCGAAATCATTAATGAAGGCTACGAATATGCTTATGCCGTTGCTCATACTAATAATACTACAAGTGTGGGTATTGAAATGCTGCAATGGAATATGATAGGTCGTATCAGTGACGGACAGGACTATATGTTCTCATTCCTCGCAAAGGGTACAGGAGTGGTTACTACTCATCTTTGGAAGGATGGTACACCTCGTTTCTTTGTAGAAGGTTCTAATGGTAAGTATAATGGCGTATCGTCCGATGGATTCATTGAGTTTGACTTAACAAATGAATGGAAACGCTATTGGGTACACTATCATCTTAATACATCAAGCGAACACCCTCTTCCCGAGAAACTGCTTATACGATGCTATAGCGGTAATGATGTATACGTCTGTCAGACCAAGTTGGAGATAGGCGCAACTATGACCGAGTTCACCGAGCGCAAGACTGACCTTGTTGATAAGGCAACTTTGAAGAAGGCTGGTATCGAAATCACCACAGACCAAGTAAAGCTCTATGGTGATAAGGTGCAAGTGCTTACAAGGAAAGATGGAGAAACCGAATATGAGCAAGCAGGAATGTTCAGCAATGGCAAGCTCAATGCTAACCTTATTGATGCAGACACCATCAATGTAAGTCATGTTTATGCCAGAAGTTCGGTTGGTTCTAATATAGTTGGTCACTTCGGTAACTTCGATAAAGCCGATGCGACAGTTGGTAACGAAAAGTGCCCTTTGTGGCTTGGTGCAGAACAGGCACAGAATGCTCCATTTAGGGTGACTAGCCTTGGAGATTTATACTCTAATAGCGGAAAGATAGGACCATTTTGGATTTCACCTCCTGCTTTTAGAGATTGTCTTGTAAGCGGAACTTTTACGAATGACCCAGATGCTACGAAATATACATCTTGTATAAAGCTCAGTAAGGACTTGATAGATGTCGTAGGTAAGGACGATAGTACAAGTGGAGATATTGCAGGAGCAACTTCCATGAGGCGTGTAAGGATTGGAACCGAAACGAAGATTGATGGTTATATTAATCCTCTTTACGTAAAGGCTTGGATAGACGGACAGGCTTCAATGGGAACAACCGCAACAGCAGGTATAATTGTAGATTCTCAAGGTTCTCTAGAAGTTGGACGGGCATTTTGGGCAAGAATTGGTTCATACGCTGGCTTTAGAAGAGCTATATATGAGACTCCATATGGTTTTAATGCAGCCAAAGTTTGTTGTGAAGGATATGGACTTGTGATAATGAATAATACTCAAAACGTAACCATTACATGCCCTAAAGATTACGATGGACTAGAAGAAGGTAGTGAATTAGTTATTATAAAAAATAATATAAATTTATATTTTAGTGGTCAAGTAACACAGGCTGGAAATGGTCATAGTAACATTACAGCAACAGCTGCTTACGAAATAATTCATCTTTATTATTTAGGTAGTAAAGGGTGGTATTTAAACTTTGATAGTAATTATTAAAAAATAAGAAATATGAAAAAGAATTTCAATGTGCCTTTTACGAATTGGAAGGGCGAGGTGATAGTATCACCAGTTAAGAACGAGAATGGAGAGGAAACCTACAAGCCACAGATTATTGGCGATATTGTAGGTAAGGTACTCTTCGAAGTGATAGACAATCAGAGTATGCAGCTATCGGGTGAAGACAAGCTCAGAGCTTATCGTGTAGCTTGCAAGATTGGCAAGGATGCCGAGAATGTAGACATCGAAGCCGAGGACATCATCCTTATTAAGAAAATACTCTGTCCTGTCATGGCGGTGGGTGGCTATGGTCAGATAGTCGATTTGCTCGAAGGATAAGAACATACAAGGCGGTTTACCACATGGTGACCGCCTTGTTTCTGTTACCATTTTATGCTATTTTGGTAACAAAAAATCGGTAACAGAACTTTCAGATTGTTACTTTAGCAAAGTTTAACTCTAAAAAGTTACTCAAAATGAATATCTTTGTGCAGAATTGTTTATTTTTGCAGCACTTTCCTTATTATTAAAAATGAGGAACTAAGAAAAAATAATAAACCAAAAAACAAAAGGAGGAGAATTTATGACTAAAGAGGAAGAAGATGAAGTCCATCGGTTAGTTCAATCAGTC
>ERZ1026888.62-NODE-62-length-61754-cov-19.123730_pt1 | contig 61754 bp, 47 predicted proteins | sample MGYA00380174_ERZ1026888 | MGnify/ENA primary metagenome ERZ1026888 (study PRJEB33269, sample SAMEA4719810) | human gut metagenome | biome: human-associated habitat; feature: organic feature; material: feces | place: Cameroon | collected 2013-10 ...
TTACACTCATTTTTTAATTGTTAAAACGGTGTAAAGTAAATCTGTATTAAGTCAAGTGGTACGGGGTCATTCCGTACCACTTTTTTTATACATTAGACATCTTTTTTTCTGTAGATCTTATATCCTATTGCCGCCACAGCCACACTCATAAGCGGTGAGATGAGATTGAAGAAGCAATAAGGCAGATAGGCGAATGTTGACACTCCGAGAACAGTGCTCTGCGTCATGCCACACGTGTTCCAAGGCACAAGCACTGAGGTGACAGTCACCGCATCCTCAGTAGTACGGCTTAACAGACGTCGCTCATAACCCTCACGGTCGAAGGTGTCGCGGAACATGTTGCCGGTGAGAAGAATACATAGATACTGGTCGGCTATGGCTATGTTGAGCATCATACCTGTGGTAGCTGTAGACGCAACAAGTGATGTGCGACCCTTTACCATGTGGATGAACAGACGAGAAATACCGCCTACCATGCCTCCTGCCGACATACAGCCACCAAAACACATGGCACAGATGATGAGCCATATTGTGCCCATCATGCCCGACATGCCATTGGTAGACACAAGGTCGGCAAGCATTGTGTTGTCGCTATGTAGGGCGGTGCTGCCATACACCATCTTCATGGCTGCCTTGAAGAGCGAAGGGTCTATCTCAAGCAACGCGTCGGTTTGGAACACAAGACCAAACACTACAGCAAGTAACGAAGATAGAAAAAGCGTTATCACTGCTGGCACTTTGCGGGCTATCATCACTCCCGTGAGCACAGGCACAAGAAGAAGCCACGGGGTTATATTGAAACGCGAGGCAAGGGCAGTGGTGAAGTTGACAGCATCGTGTGAGGTAGCTGTATCGCAGAAGAAACCTGCTATGAAGAACAACACAAGTGCGATGGTTATCGACGGCACTGTAGTGATGAGCATATAGCGTATGTGCTTGAAGAGAGGCACGCCAAGAGCACCCGACGCCAAAGTCGTGGTCTCGGACAATGGTGAAATCTTGTCGCCAAAATAAGCTCCTGAGATTATTGCGCCTGCCACAATGCCATCAGAAAAGCCCTGCGCACGTCCAATGCCCATAAGGGCTATGCCTATAGTGGCTATCGTAGTCCACGACGAACCAGTCATAACACTAACCAAGGCGCATATTGCGCAAGTGGAAGCAAGAAACACGTCGGGACTGATGATGTGCATACCATAATATATAAGTGTAGGCACCACTCCACTCACCATCCAAGCTCCACCCAATCCGCCAATAAGCAACAATATCACAAGTGCGCTTGCCACACTCGACACATTCTTCACTATAGCTTTCTCGAAACTCGCCCATGGCACATTGAGATAGCCCATACCTATAAGCACACACAATGCAGACACTGTGAGCAGAGTTATCTGCGAGGCTCCCTCAAGTGAGTCGCTGCCAAAAGCACGTATTGTGCAGACGAGCATTGCCACGAGGAGAACAATGGGCATGAGTGAGAGTATTGCCGAAGGGCGTTTCTTGAGATGTTGTTCCTTGTTTGCTGTTTGTTCCATTTGTTGTTTGTTATTCCTGAATATCTAATGACTTTGATGTAAAACCTTATTGCATAAATATGCAATTCTTCTTAACATCATACAAAATTAGTGGATATTTGGCAATAAGCAAAACAATACAATGTATAAAACAAAGAAATGTCCGTATATTTATGCAAACGCGTATACGTATCGCATAAATATACAGACATTTCTTTTTACAGTGGATATTCGTCGCATGTTCTATTAAAGTGCATCAAACGCCTGCTGCAGGTCGTCGATGATATCGTCGATATGCTCTGTGCCTATACTCAGGCGTATAGTAGAAGGCGTGATGTGTTGCTGGGCAAGTTCCTCTGGCGACATCTGCGAGTGGGTGGTAGTAGCCGGATGTATGGCAAGACTCTTCACATCTGCCACATTGGCGAGCAACGAGAAAATCTGCAGATGGTCGATGAACTTCCATGCGGCTTCCTGGCCTCCCTTTATCTCGAAGGTGAAGATTGAACCGCCACCGTTGGGATAATATTTCTTGTAGAGTTCATGGTCGGGATGCGATGGAAGCGAAGGATGGTTCACCTTCTCCACCTTAGGATTGTTGGCAAGATAATTCACCACCTTGAGCGCATTCTCTACATGACGCTCCACACGAAGCGAGAGTGTCTCAAGTCCCTGAAGCAGAATCCAGGCGTTGAACGGAGATATTGCAGCTCCTGTATCACGAAGTATGACGGCACGTATGCGTGTCACGAAGGCTGCCTTGCCAGCTACATCAGCAAACACGGCACCGTGATAGCTGGGGTCGGGCTTGGCGAGAGTTGGGAACTTGTCGGCATTGGCCTTCCAGTCGAATGTGCCTCCGTCAACAATCACACCGCCAAGACTTGAGCCATGACCACCAATGAACTTAGTGGCAGAGTGAACTACTACGTCGGCTCCATGCTCAATAGGACGTATAATATAAGGTGTGCCGAAGGTATTGTCGACGATGAAGGGGATGTTATGACGGTGAGCAACTGCTGCTACAGCCTCAAGGTCGGTGACATCAGAGTTAGGATTGCCGAAGGTCTCTGCATACACCACCTTGGTATTAGGCTGGATGGCAGCCTCAAGAGCCTCAAGGTCGTTGACGTTGACAATAGTGTTTGTGATGCCCTGTGTGGTGAGAGTATGGGTTATGAGGTTGAATGAGCCACCATACAAGTTGTCGGCAGCTACGATATGGTCGCCATTCTGAAGAATGTTCTGCAATGCATAGGTTACGGCAGCAGCACCTGATGCCACTGCAAGACCAGCAACACCACCCTCAAGAGCAGCCACACGATCCTCGAATACTCCCTGTGTGGAGTTGGTCAGACGGCCATAAATGTTGCCTGCATCACGCAGACCAAAGCGGTCGGCAGCATGCTGTGAGTTGCGGAATACATAACTTGTGGTCTGGTAGATAGGCACTGCGCGTGCGTCGGTTGCCGGATCTGGCTGTTCCTGACCTACATGAAGTTGGAGTGTCTCAAAATGCAGTTTCTTGTTGCTCATTGTGTTTGCCCTTTCTTTGTTTTTTGGTTATTATAAGTGTTTTATCATGAAGACTTGAAGCGAATGCTATCCCACATTATTATATATAGTTATGGCTTACGTTGTGGAAGCACAAACTGCTTGTCTTATTTCACGGTTGCAAAGTTATAGAAAAAAAATGACACCCACAATAGCATAAATGCGCTATTTTTGCTACCACAATTGTGGTATATGCAACAAAATGATTCAGGCTACGACTTTACGCCGTAGCCTGACATTATTATTTACGTTTGTTTTCTGGCAAAAGTTGTCGATCGCTAACTATCTGACGTTGCGTAACAACACCCTCGGCATATTCCTTTGGCGACATGCCACGATTGTTCTTAAAGCAACGATTGAAATAGGGCACATCATTAAAGCCCACCATATAGCACACCTCTGTGACATTGAAGTTGCCCTGGCGCAGCAGGAAACAAGCACGGTCGACACGCAACTTATTAAGATATGTGATGTAGGTCTGACCTGTAGCTTTCTTGAAGAATGTACAGAACGACGAACGGTTCATACCAACATGATTGGCCACCATATCGATGGTGATTGTGCGTGCATAATGCGACTGTGTGAATTCCTTTACCTTCTTCACGCGCTCCGAAGTGCGGTCGGTATCCGAGAATCTACCAACAACAGTAGCCTCGCTCTCGCGCTTTGAGAGAAGCAACAACAAGCGGAACACGTATGGCAACAGCTCCGACTCGTTTTCAGATGCCATACGGTTCAACATTTCAGCTATGTCGGACGTGGTAGCCTCGTCAAACGAGAGCACAGACGAAACCGACTTAAGTGCCTCAAGGCGCTCGGTAAGTTCGGGGAATGCCGTCAGACAACGGTCGATAAACTCCGTCTTGAACGAAAGCGTATAATGAGCTATACACTGATCGACATCCACATAGTCTTCGTCAAATTTCCAACAATGTGGTATATGTGGGGGTATAAACACAAGATTACCTTCGGCGAAATCTGTCTCAGAATCGCCGAGCACACGCTTACCTCTACCAAACACGATATAAGTAAGTTCCCAAGTGTCCTGTCGGTGAAGGGGCAACTGTTCTTGCGGCTTCATCCTTTTGTATTCAAATTTATACAAGTCCATTTTTTATCGTAGTAAATCAATTATCGTTAAACAAGTTATTTTGAAGCTATTAAAATATATCTGCGTGTTTTTTTACTGATACCTTTTATACATTTCTCTGTTTCTTACATGCAAATATACTATTAAAAATCCATATATTTGCAATATTAACAATAAAAAATGTTTCTTTATTTTGTTTTTATAAGCATAAAACACTCTAATTTAAATACTTTTAAACCAAAATAGCAACATACAATCCATTTTTTCACATTTTAGCCCACAAAAAACGACCTTTGTTCACTGGTAAATTCCCAATTAAAATTAAGACTAATTGCCAAATAAAACTTATTTTGGGCATAAGAACAAGTAAAAAACATTTTTTATTTTGCTAATAAATGCCCATAAGTTGTTGATAATTGAAATATTATTTATAATTTTGCTAACACTTATGTAATACTCGTATTTGTTATACTAAAACTAATTAATTCTAAAACAAAATGAAGAAGAACATTATCGCTCTTTCGCTTCTTGCGCCAATGGCTGTTCAGTCGGCTTGGGCTGCAAAGAAGGCCAAAACGGACCCCAACCGTCCTAACGTAATCATCATCTTTGCCGACGACCTTGGCTATGGCGACCTTGGCTGCTATGGTGCCAAGAATGTTAAGACTCCCAACGTCGACCGCCTTGCCGAGCAAGGCATTCGCTTCACCGACACACATGCCGTAGCTGCCACAAGCACTCCCTCGCGCTACTCATTGCTTACTGGCGAATATGCGTGGCGTCGTCCTGACACAGACATTGCAGCAGGCAATGCTGGCATGATTATAAAGCCAGGACAGTTTACTATGGCAGACATGTTCAAGAGTCGCGGCTATAGCACATGTGCCATAGGCAAGTGGCATCTTGGCCTTGGCGAAAAGCAAGGTACTCAGGACTGGAACGCTCAGTTGCCAATGGGCCTTGGCGACCTTGGTTTCGACTATCATTACATTATGGCTGCCACTGCCGACCGTGTGCCTTGCGTGTTTATAGAAGACGGTAGTGTAGCCAACTGGGATTCGGAAAATCCAATAGAGGTGAGCTACAAGAAAAACTTCAAAGGCGAGCCTACTGGAAAAGACAACCCAGAACTGTGCTACAACCTACAGTCGAGTGTTGGCCATAACCAGTCGATTGTAAATGGTATAGGGCGTATTGGCTATATGCGTGGCGGTGGCAAGGCATTGTGGAAGGACGAAAACATTGCCGACTCTATCACATCACATGCCATTAGCTTCATCAAAGCCAACCAAGACAAACCTTTCTTCATGTATTTTGCAACAAACGACGTACATGTGCCCCGTTTTCCACATCCACGTTTCCGCGGAAAGAGTGGCATGGGATTGCGTGGTGACGCTATTGTGCAGTTCGACTGGTCGGTAGGTCAGATTATGGAGACTCTCGACAAGCTTGGCATTGCCGACAATACCATCATCCTGCTTTCAAGCGACAACGGTCCTATCATTGACGACGGTTATCAAGATCGTGCTGAGGAGCTGCTTAACGGACACAAGCCTGCCGGTCCGTGGCGTGGCAACAAGTACAGCACATTCGAGGGTGGCACACAGGTTCCTGCCATCATCCGTTGGCCTAAGAACATAAAGGGCGGACAGACTTCAACCACTCTCATGTCGCAGATAGACTGGATGGCTTCGCTTGGCAGCCTTATCGGTGCACGTTTCCCACAGGGCAGTGCTCCCGACAGCCAGAACCGTTTGGGCAACTTGCTTGGCACAGACACCGAAGACCGTCCTTACGTCATAGAATTTGCCTACAACCATGTACTCTCCGTACGTACCAAGGAATGGAAATATATCGAACCAAGCGACGGGCCGAAGACACTCACATGGGCACCTAAGGCCGAAACCGGCAGCGACCCACAGCCTCAGCTCTATAACATAAAGAACAACTTATGGGAGGCAGAAAGCGTAGCTCCTGAGAATCCGAAGATTGTATACGACATGCAGAACATTCTGCGTCGTGAGCGAGCAAAGAGCGAGAAGTACACGCACTTTGTTCCGGGAGTGTAAGTTTTTCTTATAGTCTTTTTATGAGGAGTTAAGTAGTCGTGAGTTAAGAAGTAAACTCCCCACTACTTAACTCCTCATTCCATTAAAATTTTACACCTTATTATATAGTAATCTCTCCCGATCCATAGCAGCGATGATGGTTCTCATCATACACCACACAGAACTGACCTGGAGCAACACCATGAATAGGCTCATCGGCATGCACCATCATCTTGCCATCTTCAAGCATTTCGATTGTTGCAGGAAGATAGCCAGGAGTATGGCGAATCTTGAATGTGACACGACGCATAGGCACCTCGCATGTGAGATAATGGAAATCATGCACAAGAAAGTCTTTCTTATAGGCTGTCTGCGGGTCGTAGCCATGGCTCACATATAGAATATTGTTGTCAACATCTTTTTTTACAACAAACCACGGACCGCCACCAAAACCCAATCCCTTGCGCTGGCCTATAGTGTGAAACCACAGTCCACGGTGCTCACCTATACGCTTGCCCGTCTCCAATTCCACCACATCACCCGGACATTCGCCAAGATAGCGACGAATATACTCATTGTAGTTTATCTGGCCAAGGAAGCAAATGCCTTGTGAGTCCTTGCGACGAGCATTAATAAGATGCTCGCGCTCGGCTATCTCGCGCACTTCGTTCTTGGCATAATGGCCTATGGGGAACAGAGCCTTGCGCAACTGCCAGTCATATATCTGAGCAAGAAAATCGGTTTGGTCCTTCACTGGGTCGGGACTTGTAGTTAGCCACTTACGGCCCTCAGCGTCTATTTCAGTCTGAGCATAATGTCCAGTGGCTATGAGGTCGTAATCATGACCACGCTTCTCATGAAAAGCACCAAACTTAATCAGTCGGTTGCACATTACGTCTGGATTAGGCGTAAAACCCGAGCGCACCTTCTCCATAGTATAACGCGTCACTTGGTCCCAATACTCATGGTGGCAGTCAACTACCTCAAGCTTGCAACCATAACAACGAGCCACGGCAGTGGCCATCTCAAGGTCTTCCTCACTCGTGCAGTCCCACTCCTCCTTTTCCTCAGGACCTATCTTTATATAAAAGCAGTCGGGGTGCAAGCCAAGCTGAGCCAACTCATACACCACAACCGAGCTGTCCACTCCACCCGAGAGCAACACAGCAATACGCTTGTCATTTAATTCTGATGTATTCATAACATGCAAAATTACGGCAATTTAGTGGAATAAATAACATATAAGCCACAATTTTTCATCATTACTTATTATTTATCCAAAAGTTTGCGTAACTTTGCACCGTGTTTTGAATGAATTGAGACAATTACACCGAGACACATATACTAAAACAAATATTCCTAAATTATCTGTTTATGAAGAAGTTTAAACTTTTCAGTCTTGCATTTGCTGCCTTGCTCTCATTCGGCTCGTTGTCGGCAAACGCACAGTCGCTCTCTCCTAACACTAAGTGGCATTGGAACAAGGGCAAAATCGTAATCGAAACTCCTGAGCGTCCTGCCGGCCAGAAAGACGTGCTCGGCTTGGCTTTGCCTAAGATGAAGACTGTACGTATCGGTCTTGTTGGTCTTGGTATGCGCGGTCCTGGTGCTGTCGAGAATTTTAGCCTCATCCCTGGTGTGCAGGTTGTAGCCCTCTGCGACTTTGAGGAAAAGCGTGCCGCTAAGCAGAACGAGCGTCTGCGCAAGAATGGCCTCGCTCCTGCTGCCATCTACTATGGCGAGAAAGGTTATGAGGAGCTTTGCAAGCGTCCTGACATCGACCTCGTTTACATTGCTACCGACTGGGAGCACCATGCTATCGTTGCCAAGTGTGCTTTGGAGAACGGCAAGAACGTAGCCGATGAGGTGCCATCAGCAATGAACCTTAAGGAATGCTGGGAGCTTGTAGACCTTGCAGAGAAGAAGCAGCTCAACTGTATGATTCTTGAGAATTGCTGCTACGACTGGTTCGAGATGCGCACATTGAACATGGCTCAGCACGGCGTGTTTGGCGAGATACTCCATGCCCAGGGTGCTTATATCCATAACCTCGACGACTTCTGGGATTACTACTGGAAGAATCCAAACGGTTCAGATCCTGAGGGACTTGGCTGGCGCTTGAAGTACAACCGCGAGAACCGTGGCGATATCTACGCTACTCATGGCCTTGGTCCTGTGGCTCAGGCTCTTGACATTCACCGTGGCGACCGCATGAAGACTCTCGTGGCTATGGACACAAAGAGCGTTCACGGCAAGGAGCTTGTTGAAGCTAAGACTGGCAAGCCTTGCAACGACTTCCGCAACGGCGACCACACCACAACACTTATCCGCACCGAGAACCACAAGGTGATCGAGTTGCAGCACGACGTTATGAACCCACAGCCATACAGCCGTCTCTATCAGCTCACTGGCTCTAAGGGTTTTGCCAACAAGTATCCTGTCGAAGGCTATGCTGTCGACTCAAAGCAGCTCTCGGCTACTGGCAACGCTCCTAAGGTGGACAACCTTTCTTCTCACAGCTTTATGCCTGATGAGCAGCGCAAGGCTCTTGAGGAGAAATACGAAAGCCCAATCCTTAAGAAGTTCGGTAAGCTTGCTAAGGAAGTAGGCGGTCACGGTGGTATGGACTTCATCATGTGCGCTCGCCTTATCTACTGCTTGCAGAATGGTTTGCCACTTGACATGGACGTATACGACTTGGCTGAGTGGTGCTCTATCGCTGAGCTTGGCGCTATCTCTATGGATAACGACTGTGCTTCTGTGACATTCCCCGACTTCACACGCGGCCTCTGGAACAAGGAGAAGGGCTACAAGCATGCTTACGCTACTCCTGAGCAGGAAGCTGCAACTGAGGCTATCGCCAACGCCTACACCAAGGCCTATAAGGAAGCAACTGCTAAGTTGAAGCTCTGGAATCTCTACGACAACGTACAGAACGCCAAGACTCCTGCTGCCAAGAAGAAGGCTCAGACTGCCCTCAACAAGGCTACTGCCAAGGCTACAGCTATCGCTGAAAAGGCTATCCTATAAAAAAACGATAATCACCAATAGATTATCATAAACGATACAGGCTACATGCAATTGGTTGACCAACCACTGCATGTAGCCTGTTTTTTTATAACTTGCTTATTTCATTTTCCGACAATCATGCAATAATAAGAAGATAAAGTTACAGTTTTTAGTAAAATCAAACTAAATAAAAAAAGCAGTCAAGATTTCTCTTAACTGCTTCATTCTTTTGTGGTACCACCAGGAATCGAACCGGGGACACAAGGATTTTCAGTCCTTTGCTCTACCAACTGAGCTATGGCACCAACTATGTTTTATTTTGTGGTTGCAAAGGTACGAATAATATTTTATTCCACCAAATATTTTGCTGCCTTTTATTGATTAAAGTGCAAAAAAAATAGTTTTTTCTAATAAATATCCAATATTATCAGTAGAAAAAGGTATAAATATCCCCATTTACAGATTAAAATAGGAGGTTGATCTGAAATTGCTCAACCTCCTACAATATTAATCTTTCAACGGATTCCAACCTTGAGCTTTCAATTCAAACTCCTGGTTGTCTCTTGTCACGAGCATCTGTCCCAACTCTGGACGTGTGATATGTCCTATAAGCTTAACGCCATCCATCTGTTGGATTTTCTCATGGTCGCCAATAGGCACAGTGAAGAGCAACTCATAGTCCTCGCCACCATTGAGAGCACATGTAGTGACATTCATGTTCATCTCCTCAGCCATGACAGCTGTCTGATAGTCGATTGGGATGTTCTTCTCGTAGATACGGCAACCACAGTTCGACTCCTTACAGATGTGCATCAGTTCGCTTGAGAGTCCGTCGCTTATGTCCATCATAGCTGTAGGACGGATATTGAGTTCGCGGAAACGCGCAATGATGTCACCGCGAGCCTCTGTCTGTAGCTGACGTTGCAACAGATACTCCTTGCCAGCAAAGTCTGGCTGGAAACCCTTCAGTTCCTCAAGGGCACGCTTGTCGTTCTTCTTGCGAGCCTCATCCACCTGCTGATAGTACACGCTCTTCTCACGCTCAAGCAACTGCAATCCCATATATGCGGCACCAAGGTCGCCTGTTACACACACGAGGTCAGTATCCTTAGCTCCACTGCGATAGACGATATCCTCCTTGCGAGCCTCACCAATACAAGTGATGCTGATGGCAAGACCTGTGTATGATGATGTAGTGTCGCCACCAACAATGTCAACACCCCACTTGTCGCAGGCAAGGCGCAGTCCGCTGTAGAATTCTTCCATATCCTCCACCTTAAATCGCTTGCTGAGAGCTATGCTCACCGTGATTTGTCGCGGAGTGCCATTCATGGCAAATATGTCGCTAATGTTAACCATAGCCGACTTATAGCCAAGATGCTGAAGGTCGATATAGGTAAGGTCGAAGTGCACACCCTCCATAAGCATGTCGGTAGTAACCAACACCTCCGAGTCGGGATAGTGAAGCACGGCACAGTCGTCGCCCACACCCTTTATCGTGGATGAGTTCTTGAGTTTGATGTTATCGGTGAGATGATGGATAAGCCCAAACTCACCGAGTTTTGATATATCTGTCATATATTATATATATAATAAGGTGTAAAGCATTATGCGCGACGAATCATTTCGCGCATAATCTCTGTCATCAGAGGCTGAGCATTGTTGGCAGCCACCTGCACTTCCTCATGCGACACCTCAACTGGAGTATCCTCAAGTCCGAGGTCGGTGATGATAGATATACCGAATGTGCGTATGCCGCAATGGTGAGCCACGATAACCTCAGGCACAGTACTCATGCCTACAGCATCACCGCCAAGACGGTGATACATCTTATACTCAGCAGGAGTCTCGAAAGTAGGTCCCTGCACACCTACATACACACCATGCACCACACGAATGCCCTTCTCCTTGGCTATCTGGTTAGCCTCCTCAATAAGCGAGTGGTCGTAAGTCTCGTGCATGTCAGGGAAACGCGGACCTGTAGGGAAGTTCTTTCCACGCAACGGATGCTCTGGGAACAAGTTGATATGGTCGGTGATAATCATCAAGTCGCCAATCTTGAACTCAGGATTCATGCCACCCGAGGCATTGCTCACGAAGAGAGTCTTGATGCCAAGTTCATACATCACGCGTATAGGGAAGGTCACATCCTTCATAGAGTATCCCTCGTAGTAGTGGAAACGACCCTGCATAGCCATGATATCCTTGCCACCGAGCTTACCGAAGATAAGCTTGCCAGAGTGTCCCTCAACGGTAGACACTGGGAAATTAGGAATATCGCTGTATGAGAACTCATAGCTGTCGGTGATTTCGGTAGCGAGCTGACCGAGACCAGTGCCGAGAATGATGGCTGTTTCAGGACTTGTTGTCATCCTTTCTTTTAGCCAGGATGCTGTTTCTTGAATTTTTTCGTACATAGCTTATTATTTTATTATTAAATTCTTCTTCGCCTTCCAGCATGAACTTTATTCTTATTGGCAAGGCATAGATATTCTGTTTCGTTTCATCAGAGAGCCCCTCCACGTCAGTAAGTCGTGTGGCGTCTTTCTCTGTAGTGATTATCACCTTAGGCTGCTTCATTGCTGCAAAGGTAGAGTTCACTCGCTCAATGTCGTCGGAGGTAAACTGATGATGGTCGTCAAAAGTCAAAGGAGTGATATTGCTCGACACAGGTTGCAAGTCCATAGTCATCTGCTGTGGCGAGGCAATGCCTGTGAGCAGTAGGATATTCACATCCTTAGGCAATTGGCTGAGCGGCTTTCGCTCACCGCCAAATACAGGCTTCAGCGACTCATATTGCAACGTGGTGAAATACAGTTCCTGATAAGGATAAAGATTCATTGCACGTTTCAGCACACGGAATTCCATTGGATTAAGGTCCTTAGGACATTTCGTTACAATCACAATGTCAGCCCTCGACTTACCCTGTTGCGGTTCGCGCATACGTCCTGCAGGCAAGAGTTTGTCGTAGATGATAAGTCTGTGATAGTCTACAAGCAATATGTTGATGCCCGGTTTCACATATCGGTGCTGATAGGCATCGTCGAGCAGAATCACGTCAACGTCCTTAGTAGCCTCATCATTGGTGAGACGTTCAATGCCGTTGCGTCGTCTTTTGTCGACAGCCACATATATGTTGTCAAACTTATGCTTCATCTGATACGGCTCGTCGCCAATCTCCGACATTGGCATATTGTCGTCGGCAAGCACATACCCCCTGCTCTTGCGCTTATAGCCACGCGACAGCACGGCAATCTTCATCTTGTCGTGCAAGAGATTGATGAGATATTCCACATGGGGAGTCTTGCCCGAACCTCCCACAGTGATATTGCCCACGGCAATGATAGGTATGTCATAACTCTGGCTCTTGAGTATACCGATGTTAAACATCCAGTTGCGCACACGCACCCCGATGCCATAGAGCCAGCTGAACGGTAGCAGCCATTCGTTGATTTTTATGAAATCGCCTTCGGTTCTCATATTATTATTGATTTCTTACTCTGTATACGCAAGTGACATAAGTAAACTTGCGAGAATTCAATTATTTAATGTTCATAATATACGGCAGTCGTGCCTGCAATGCCTCACGCTTGTCAAGGGTGCGCATCATGCAGAACGGCTCGTAGAGGTCGCCAAGAGTCATGCGCAACTGCTCGTCGAGATAGTTGCCACCCGACATGCTTCCAAACAGTTGGTCGGTCCAAGACAATGGCGCCGGATACTCAAGAGTATAGAAGTCCTTGATTTTGGCAAGTTGCGCAGCCTTCTTTACGGCATCGTCCAAACCGCCAAGCTGGTCAACAAGCTTTATCTTCAAGGCATCGCCGCCAATCCACACACGTCCCTGTGCTATCTTCTCCACACTCTCAACAGGCAGTTTACGTCCGTCAGCCACACGCTTGCGGAACAAAGCATAGCCTCGGTTGACGTAAGCCTGCAGCATGGCAGTCTCCTCAGCATTAAACGGACGAGCCATTACGTTGCCGAATGTAGCGTTGCGGTTGGTCTTTACCTCATCAAACTTCACACCGAGCTTCTGTGTCACAAGACCGCTCACATCAGGAATAGCTGCAAAGATGCCTATGCTACCCGTAAGGGTGTTAGGCTGAGCCACTATCCATGAGGCAGGAGCCGAGAGATAGTAAGCACCCGATGCAGCATAGTCGCCCATAGATATCACAACAGGCTTCTTGGCCTTAAGCTCACTCACCTGATGCCATATCTGCTCAGAGGCATAGGCATCGCCACCACCAGAGTTGACACGTATCACAACAGCCTTCACGCCATCATCGTTCTTCAAGTCTTCAAGATCCTTGCACACAGTAGACGCTGCTATGCAATGGCCACCGCCCGAAGCTATAGACGACTCATCGGTCTGCACCACTGAGCCATAGGCGTAATACACGGCAATAACATCGCCTTCCTCCTTGCCTCCCTTGGCATTGAGCATATCAGCTACGCTTATCTGAGGCACAGTCTCGTCCTCACCAAGTTTCAGAAGCTTCTTCACAGCAGTCTTCACCTTGTCAGCATACATCAGCTCGTCTACCATCTTGCGCTTCTTGAGCAATTCGGCAGGCTGGAAACCGGCATACTCGTCGGCATACATATTAAGAGAGTCAATGCTTATGCCACGGCTCTTCGACACAGCATTGCACACGTTCTTCCATACTCCGTCTATATACAGCTTAGTCTGCAAGCGGTTGGCCTCGCTCATGTGGTCCTCTGTGTAGATTTCGGTGGCACTCTTGAATGTGCCCACCTTTACTATCTGGTACTTCACACCAAACTTAGCCATGAGGTCCTTATAGAACATAGGTTGCGAGCCAAGTCCGTGCCAATCTACCATACCTTGCGGATTAAGGTATACTTTATTGGCTACAGAAGCAAGATAGTAAGCCCCCTGCGAATATGAGTCGCCGTAAGCCACAATCCATTTTCCGCTCTTGCGGAAAGCCTCAAGAGCAGAACGTATCTCCTGTAGAGTGGCAAGACCTGCGCTCAGCGCACCAGCCTCAAGATAAATACCCTTTACTTTTTCATTGTCCTTAGCCTTCTTTACAGCGGCGAGTATGTCGTTAAGACCTGTTGACGGCATATAATTACCTGTCAGCTTGCCCATGATGTCGTCCTGTCCCTGCTCGTCGATACTGCCAGATAGGTTGACCACAAGCACCGAGTTGTCCTCCACATTCTGTGTGGCTTGACTTGAGGCAACCATGCCCACGACGCTCATAACACCGAATATACCGGCAACGACGAAAAACACGAAGATGCCCACTATAGTGGCAAAAACGTACTTGAAGAATTCTTTCATATAGCTACTGTTTTATTTGATTTATGCAAAGATACTATATTTTACTGACATACTCGGCACATTTAAAAAGTTATTATTTCCCCATGTCATAAAAAAGCTGTACCTTTGCACTCGTTTTAAAGAATAATGCAATAAATTACATTCAATTTTATAATACACAAAGATAAAAAGGTATGGACCAGATCCAAAAAATCGAGAACGAAAAGTTATTGAGAAGAAAGCTTGACTTGCTTTTGAAAACCGGTCAATTACTTGTAGAAAGTGCAGCTGACACTAACCGAATCATACGCAACATGAACCGTGTTGCGGCTTTCCTCGGACTTCCCGAAGAGCATCTCCACATCTACGTGCAGTTCAACATGCTCATGGTGAACCTCAGTGATGGTGAGCACTCATTCACCAAGTTCCAGCGTTGCACCAAGCATGGCATCGACATGACTCGCCTCTCGCTTATCTCCAAGCTCTCATGGCAAGCCATCTCCGAAGACTATTCTATCGACAAGTATGCCGAGGAACTTGAGAAGATTGCCACTCGCAAGCGCAACTACACTCCGTTGCAGGTGGCTATAGGCACTGGTTTTGCCTGCGGTGGATTCTGCATTCAGTTCGGTTGCGACTGGACAGCCTTCTTCTATGCCTCGTTTGCCGCTGCCATAGGAATGTACCTTCGCGGTTGGCTCCTTCGCAAAGGCTTCAACAACTATATGGGCATTGCTGTAGCAGCATTTGTATCTACACTCCTTGCCTTCCTCACAATGTGGTTGCCATCATCATGGACCAACACTCCGCTTCACCCACTCTTGGCTTGCGCATTGTTCATTGTGCCTGGTGTGCCATTGATCAACTTCGTTGATGATATGCTCGACAACTATATACAAGTGGGATTGACGCGAGCCATCAACACGTTCCTCATGATTGTGGCAATGTCGTTTGGTATAGCGTTCTTCTTGAAATTGTCGAATTTCGACCTTACAAGGTTCTACACCATACCAATGATTCCCCACAACAACTATTTAAGCTATGCTGCCGCAGCAGCCATATCGGCTATGGGCTTCTCCATGATTTTCAACATCCAGCGCCGTCTTTTGTGGGTTGTTGCCATAGGAGGTATCATTGCCGTATGTACACGTAACTTCGTCAACCTCGGTCCGTCGAACAACAACATTGGTCTTGACATGGGTCTCGCCATCGGTTCATTGGCAGGAAGTGCTCTCATTTCACTTATCTGCGTAAAGGCAGTTCACAAGTTCCATGTGCCTCATCATGTACTCTCCATCCCGAGCGTTATTCCTATGGTGCCTGGAGTATTGATGTATCGTGCCCTCGTAGGTATGATTGAGATGCAGGGTGTTGTTGGCGAGCTTACCAACGCTGTGAAGTTTGGTATGGGTTCTGCCATCACTATTATGTGTATTGCTCTTGGAGTTGCTATTCCTAACGTGTTCGCACGTCAGTGGATTGCTCCTTCACGTAGCAAGCGTCTCGAAAAGGCAATAGCCGACCGCAAGGCACGTGGCAAGTTTGTCGACTTCTCTGTATTCGACGAGAAATAAACACAGAAACATCACATTATTTATACAACACACATAATAGAGAGAGGATATACAGGATGACTACATTCGATTTCAAGCCCCAGTTGTTCACGACTCTTAAGTCGTACAACCGCAAGACATTCATGAGCGACCTCATGGCAGGTGTCATAGTGGGCATTGTTGCCCTACCACTTGCCATTGCGTTTGGCATTGCCTCAGGCGTAACGCCCGAAAAGGGTATCATCACAGCCATTGTTGCAGGATTCATCATCTCACTGCTCGGTGGCAGCAAGGTGCAGATTGGAGGACCTACGGGTGCCTTCATCATCATCATCTATGGCATCATACAGAAATATGGACTTGAGGGACTTACCATTGCCACACTCATGGCGGGCGTGTTCCTCATACTCTTCGGAGTGCTTAAGCTCGGCACCATCATCAAGTATATCCCCTACCCCATTGTAGTGGGATTCACAAGTGGTATTGCCGTGACCATCTTCACCACGCAGATAAAGGACCTCTTCGGACTGAGCATCGACTCCGTGCCGTCGGACTTCATCGAGAAGTGGGCTTGCTACATACAGCATTTCTCTACAGCCGACCTATGGTGCTCGCTTGTGGGCATTGTGAGTGTGGTGATTATAGCCATCACTCCTAAGTTCAGCAAAAAGATACCTGGCTCGCTCGTAGCCATCATCGTCATGACTGTAGCCGCCTTGTTGCTGAAGCAATACTGCGGAATAACCTCTATCGAGACTATCGGCGACCGTTTCAACGTGAGCAATGACATTCCCGACGTTCAGGTGCCAGCCATGACATGGGAGACAATAAAGAGTCTTGTAGCCCCTGCTCTCACCATCGCAGTGCTTGGAGCCATTGAGTCGCTGCTGTCTGCAACCGTTGCCGACGGTGTGATAGGCGACCACCACAACTCCAACACCGAGCTTATAGCCCAGGGTGTAGCCAATCTTGCCTCGCCACTCTTCGGTGGTATACCTGCCACTGGTGCCATTGCCCGTACAATGACCAACATCAACAATGGCGGACGCACACCAGTAGCCGGCATCATACACGCCGTAGTGTTGCTGCTCATCTTCCTCTTCTTCATGCCATTGGCAAAGTACATTCCTATGGCATGTCTGGCAGGTGTGCTTGTTATTGTGTCGTATGGCATGTGCGGCTGGCGTTCGTTTGTTGCCTTGATGAGAAATCCTAAGAGCGACGTCACAGTGTTGCTCATCACTTTCTTCCTCACTATCATCTTCGACCTTACCGTTGCCATCGAGGTGGGACTCATCATCGCTTGCTTGCTCTTCATGAAGCGTATGTCGGAGACTACCGATGTGAAGGTGATTATGGACGAAATCAACGAGGAGTCGGACATGGTTAAGGGCAACCTGGAACACCTCACCATTCCACAGGGTGTCGAGGTGTACGAGATTAACGGTCCTTACTTCTTTGGAGCAGGCAACAAGTTTGAGGAAATCATGGCTTCGTTTGGCGACCGTCCCAAGGTGCGCATCATACGTATGCGCAAGGTGCCTTTCGTCGACTCCACCGGTATACACAACCTCAGCAACCTCTGCCTTATGAGCAAGAATGAAGGCATTGAGGTTGTATTGTCGGGAGTTAGCGAGAAGGTTCACTCACAGCTGCAGAAGGCTCACTTCTACGACATTCTTGGCGAGAAGAACATCTGCAGCCACATCAACCTGGCTTTGGAACGCGCCAAGGAAATAATAAAAGACTAACAGTTGTAGCTATTATAGTAAAATCGCCCTCAACCAGGGCGATTTTATTTTTTTATTATAGTTACTTATTCTGCTTTTTATTTGCCGTATTGACAGAAAATAGGTATTTTTGCATCCTATCATCAAGCAACAACATTACATAAAAAATATAATATATGAAGAATTTCATCACAACCGTGGCCATGACATTAGTGGCTACCGCCGCCTTTGCACAGCAGAGTGTCGGCTACACAGTGAAGGGCACAAGCCCTGCCGACGTCAAGAAGGTTTACGTTATAGAAATCGGATCACGCAAAATGCATGCAGTTGACAGTGTGAGTGTGGTTAACGGTAAGTTCACCATCAACGGTAAGGCAGAGAAGGATGCCTTGCTCGGACTCACCACCTCGCCTACCGCACACGAGGGAGCAAGCATGTTCTTCAACGATGGCACTGAACTCAGCGTTGATATGGGAAAGAAGATCATCAAAGGCTCTGAGCTCAACACCAAGCTCAACGAATACGACCGCGAGATTGACAATATGAGCAAAGAGATGAAGCCCTTCTACGCTGAATACTCCAAGGCCCTGAAGAGTGGAATGAAGAAAGAAGACCGGAAAAAACTGGTGATGGAGATACAGGCAAAGGTAGAGCCTATCGAGGAGAAGATACAAAAGCGCCAACTCGAGATCATCAATGCCAACAAGGACAACCTTATTCCAGCCGCACTTCTTGGCAATCTGGTTTACACTCTCGATTATGATGTACTCAAAGAACTGTTCGACTCAAAGTATGCCTACACTAACCATCCTGCCCTTGCTGACGCTAAGCGTTATGTGGCTGTGCTTGCAAAGAAGGCAGCCTTCATCGGACAGAAGTTTGTAGACATCGAGGAGAACGATGTTGACGGCAAGCCTCACAAGCTCTCTGAATACTGTGGCAAGGGCCACTATGTGCTTATCGACTTCTGGGCTTCATGGTGTGGTCCTTGCCGTGGCGAGATGCCTAACGTAAAGGCCAATTACGACAAATACCACTCAAAGGGATTTGAAATTGTAGGCCTCTCTTTCGACAACAAACTTGAGAGCTGGAAGAAGGCTATTGAAGACATGCAGCTCGGCTGGATCAACCTCTCCGACCTTAAGGGTTGGCAGACTATAGCCGGTCAGACTTACGGCATCACCTCCATCCCTGCAAGCTTCCTCGTTGACCCACAAGGCGTCATTGTTGCCGCTGACTTGCGAGGCGACAAGTTGGGAGCAAAGCTTAAGGAGATTTATGGTTTCTAATTGACATAAACCACACACCATCCCCTCCCCTCGAAGGGAGGGGATAAATATGATTCTATTGATGAATATCTTTGGGTGATACTATTCTTTATTTTTTTTAATACTTTTATATGGATAACAGCAAACAAGCGACCCTCGAACTCGGCACCAAGCCAGTAGGCAAACTGCTAATGCAATATGCCCTGCCTGCCATTGCTGCCATGACAGCGGCTTCGCTCTACAACATGACCGACAGCATATTTATAGGACAAGGCTGCGGCGCACTGGCAATCAGCGGACTTGCCATAACCTTCCCACTACAAAACCTTGGCGCAGCTTTTGGTGCCGGTGTAGGAGTGGGTGCATCTACATGCATCTCCGTGAAACTCGGACAGAAAGACTATCAGACAGCAGAACGCGTGTTTGGCAATGCCGTAACACTCAACCTGATCATAGGCATTGCGTTCAGCATCATCACGCTACTCTTCCTCAACCCCATACTAAAATTCTTTGGCGCAAGCGACGCTACACTTCCCTACGCCCGCGAATACATGGTAGTGACTCTTGCCGGCAACGTTATTTCGCACATGTTCTTCGGCATGAATGCCATTCTGCGTGCCGCATCCAAGCCACGCTCCGCAATGATGGCATCCATAATGACCGTTATTCTCAACGCCATACTCTCGCCAATATTCATCTGGCCTCTGCACATGGGCATACGCGGAGCCGCTCTTGCTACTATCATTGCACAGTTTTGTGTGCTTATGTGGCAGTTGCGCATCTTCAGCAATCCACAGTGCATTGTACACTTCAAGCGTGGCATCTACCGCCCCGTAAAACATATCATAAAGAATATCATAGCCATAGGCATGTCGCCATTTGCAATGAATGTGTGTTCATGCATCATCATCATATTCATCAACAATGCCCTCACCCACCACGGTGGCGACCTTGCTGTGGGAGCATTCGGTATCTGCAACAAAATCGTCTTCATCTTCGTTATGATTAATATGGGTATGAACCAGGGCATGTTTCCTATTGCCGGCTACAACTATGGAGCACACAACTACGACCGTCTCATCACAGTGCTGAAATACACTATGGTGATAGCTTTCTGCATCACAACACTTGGATGGATAGTAGCACAGACCCTGCCCTATGAGTGCGCACGACTCTTCACCACCGATGAGACCTTGATTAAGATAGCCGAGCACTCCATACGCATCACTATGCTTGTATTCCCTGTTGTGGGCATACAAATGGTGTGTACTGGCTTCTTCCAAAGTATAGGCAAGGCAAAAGTGAGTATGCTCTTGTCGTTGTCGCGCCAACTTCTCTTTTTCTTGCCAATGCTGCTCATCCTGCCCAACTTCTATCAGGTGGACGGCGTTTGGATGGCTCAACCTATAAGCGACGTTATATCTGTGGTTGTGGCAGTGGTTATGCTGACAAACTATATCAAGAAATTAAAAACAACATAGTGGTACGGTTAGGAGCCGTACCACTCCACTAAAAAACCTAAAAGTTTATGAACAACAACAATTTGATAATAAGTGTTGGACGCCAACTTGGCAGTGGCGGACGCATAATTGCCAAAATGCTTGCCGAAGAATTCGGATGCAAGTTCTACGACCGCGAGGTGCTCAACCTTGCTGCAAAGGAAAGTGGATTCTGCGAGGAATTCTTTGAGAAGAACGACGAGCGCAAGGGATTTCTCGACCAGATATTCCACATGCACGTGCCTTTCATAAGCGACTCCTCATTCTATGAGAGCGGACTGTCGCAAGAAAACCTCTTCCGCCTGCAAAGCGATGCCATACGCAAGGCAGCCGAAGAGTCGCCATGCGTGTTCGTGGGACGCTGTGCCGACTATGTATTGCGCGAGCATAAAAATATTGTCACCATATTCATTACAGCCGACATTGAGGAGCGAATTGCAAACATACAGAAACGCCATAACTGTTCGCCAGAGGAGGCCAAGAAAATAATAACCAACAAGGAGGACACTCGCTCCAGCTACTACAACTATTACACAGGCAAGACATGGGGCAGCAGCGCAAGCTACGACCTTTGTGTCAACTCCTCACGACTTGGACTCGAAGGCACCAAGAAATATATTGCCGACTTCATACGCAAAGTGAAGAAATGAAGAAAATAGGCATTATCAGCGACACCCACTCCTATTGGGACGACCGCTACTTGCAATATTTCGAGCCATGCGACGAGATTTGGCATTGCGGCGATTTCTGCTCCACAGAGATAGCCGAGCGTCTTGCCGCCTTCCGTCCTTTGCGTGCCGTATGCGGCAACGGCGACGGTGGCGACCTAAGACTGATGTATCACGATGTGTTGCGTTTCAAATGCGAGGATGTCGACGTGCTTATGAAGCATATAGGCGGCTATCCTGGCCGCTACGACCGAAGCATAATAAGACAGATAATGGAGAATCCTCCACAACTCTTCATAAGCGGACACTCGCATATACTTAAAATAAAATACGACAAGGCTCTTGGACTACTGCATATAAACCCCGGTGCAGCAGGACTTCAAGGATGGCATAAGGAACGCACGCTCGTGAGACTAACCATCGACGGCTCACGATTCACCGACTGTGAGGTGATAACACTCGCAGACCCAAGAAAGAATCAAATTTAAGAGCGGCAAACAACGTAAATATATGAGGGTGTGTCAAAATAGGAGTTAACAAACACTTCTATTTTGACACACCCTCACTTTTTAAAAACACTATTATTAATCAGTAAGACACATGTCAAGCTGTTCCTTTATAGTCTTCTTGTCCATGTTCTGTCCGATGAAGACAATCTTCTGCATACGGTCGCCATACTTCTCGTCCCAGTCCTTGCGCAAACCTTCCTCACGCTCAAGCAAAGGCTTAAGCTCATCCTCGGGCATAGTGGCATACCACTGACCGGCATTCTTCATGCCTATCTGTCTGCCTGCCTGCTCAAAGAGATAGCACATGTCGGGCTGGTCCTTAAACCAACAGATGCCCTTGGCGCGTATCACACTCTTAGGCCATAGCTTGGCAACAAAATTGTCGAAGAAATTCATGTCGAAAGGCTTTCTACGGTAGTACACAAATGTACCTATGCCATATTCCTCAACCTCGCCTCCCTCATGGTCGTGGTGATGGTGATGGCAGCAACAATGCTCGTCATGGTCATGATGATGGCAGTGCTCCTCATCATGGTCATGATGATGATGGCAGTGCTCATGCTCCTCATGCTCCTCATGCTCCTCTTCTTCATCCTCATCCTCGTCTCCATGATGATGCTCAAGCTCATTAATCCATGCGGCAGATGTAGCCACTTCGTCGAAGTTGAACATGTGGGTGTTGAGTATGCGGTCGAGGTCGATGTCGCCATAGTCGCACGGCATGATAACAGCCTTGGGCTGGATGGCATGGATTATCTCAACAAGATGGTTAAACTCCTCGGCACTCACCTCCGAAGCCTTGTTCAGGAGAATAATATTGCAAAACTCTATCTGCTGTATAACAAGATTCTCAAGATCGTCCTCCTCAAGGTCGGTTCTGCCAAGAGCGTCGCCACCTGCAAACTCATCCTTCATGCGAAGAGCATCGACAACAGTAGTAATGCAGTCGAGACGTGGAATTCCTTTGGAGATATACTGCGGACCGAGTGTAGGTATTGAGCATATAGTCTGAGCTATAGGAGCTGGCTCGCATATACCGCTCGCCTCAATCACTATATAGTCGAAACGCTGTTCGGCAACAATGTCACGAAGCTGTTCCACAAGGTCCATCTTCAATGTGCAGCAGATGCAACCATTCTGAAGAGCCACAAGACTGTCGTCCTTCTGGTTTACCACACCACCCTGCTGTATGAGGTCGGCGTCGATATTCACTTCGCCTATGTCGTTCACAATAACCGCGAACTTGATGCCTTTCTTGTTGGAAAGGATGCGATTGACCAATGTTGTCTTTCCGCTGCCTAAATATCCTGTGAGCAGCAATACTGGTACTTCCTTCATTTATTCTTTATTATTAATTATTTATTTTTACTGCTTCTGTTTGTTATTCATATAGGTAGCAAAAGTACAAAAAACTTTGCTATTATGATAATGTATAAACCATTTTTTATATTGATTAAAGTTGTTGAATATGACAACTACTTTTATGTATGTCCATGCCATAGACTCCTATAAAAGTGTGTCATCAGTCTGCCTAAATGTCACATACTGACTCTTTGGCGCAAATTTAAGACAAGGAGTTGACCAATATCAATAAATATAGGACAAGGCAAAATTAATGGGCAAAATACTTGTGTGCGTGCACAAAAGGCATTACCTTTGCACCTGTTAAAACGAAAGAGCTAAGATGAAGCTCCGCAAGGAGTGATTCGAAAGCAAAGATAGATGTATTAGCTAAGCGAGCTTTGGGCAACACTAAGGCGAGCAAGGTTAAAAAGATTAGGATAACAAAAGAAGAAAGGATTAGTATTATGATGATTTTTGGTTTTATTTTCGCAATTTGCTGCGCTGCATTTGTTGAGGCGATTGTTATTAACAACAAGGTAAACTTCACAAAGTAAGACACGCACAAGCGAGTCCGCAAGGGCTCACTCATGGAGAACATTTAAGAAAATTGGTATTAGGATAACATTTAACAAAAGAAAGGAAAAAGATTATGATGCTCGTTAGTTTGATAGTATTGGCATGTGTAGCTTCATTGGCACAAGCTTTTGTAGTAAACGACAACATGTACCTCACAAAGTAATGTGAGTTTCCATTGAAACTTTATTAACAACAGATATAAACAGCGAAAGCGGTTGCAGCCTCTTCCCAAAGAACGGGAAGTTGACTGCAACCGCTTTTCTCGTTATATTAGTTTCTACTATTCCACGGCCTTACACTCGTGCTTCTTTATGCCTGCGTTCACAGCAAAATGGAACGCCATGAACAACAAGATGTCTATCAGCACTATAAGGGTGATGTCAACCACCCCACTCATCAACGTGTTGATCAACACAAAGAAGATTTGCAGCAGCAATATAGCCACAAGCGCACGGTGCTGCGACAGTCCCATGCGCAACAGTTTGTGATGTATATGACGCTTGTCGGCCTTGAACAAAGGCTGACCTACACGCAAGCGCACCAATATCACTCTCACCACATCGAAACACGGCACAATGAGCAATGTATAGGCAAGCAGCAAGCCGTCGCTGCGGTAGTGCATCACACCAGTAGAGTTCATTGAGAACTTTACGGCAAGAAAACCCAGCACAAAGCCAAGCGTAAGCGAACCTGAGTCGCCCATGAATATCTTGCGCTTGCGCTCCACCTTGCCCCAAATGTTGAAATAGAGATAGGCACAAAGCACTCCCATCAAGCCTGCTATGAGCACGCAATATGTCCACACGTGCTCGCGTCCGAAACAAAAGAGGAATCCTGCCAAGGCTATAAGTGTGAGTCCACCCGACAGTCCGTCGATGCCATCAATAAGGTTTATGGCATTGTTGATGAACACTATTATGAACACTGTGAGTGGCGCACCTATCCAGAACGGCAGACTGTGTATGCCGCAAAAACCATACAGATTGTCGACATACAGATTGCACAACGGCAGAAGGCTTGCCGCTATTATCTGCACAGCGAATTTCACCTTGGCGCCAAGTCCTATCACATCGTCCACCACACCTACAATATAAATCATAAACATACTCACAATGAACGAGCAAGTCCACAGACTTATGCCAACGGGCGACTTGTTGCTGACAAAATAGAAGACATATATCGACACCAAGAATGCCACAAACATACACGGGATGAAGGCCACTCCGCCAAGACGCGGAATAGCAAAATGATGTACTTTGCGCTCATTAGGCATGTCGTAGAGTTTGCGCTTGAGACAGAAGTCTACAATACGGGGAATGACTATAAACCCATTTATCACACTCAACACAAATGCCAATATTACATATATCCAATAGCTGTCCATCTATAAGTATTATGTTTTAAAGTTTATTCTTCTACATTAACTATATTATATAACTATACAACTCAATAATTATTGTACTGCAACCGATGTTTTATTTACCCTATGTTGACATGTGTCAACAAAAAACGGGATTATTATAAATTTTCTTGTTATTGTTTGCGTACACAGTTTTCAATTTATATCTTTGCATCGTCTAAAGGACAAAAGGATAACAAGAGAATAGGATTTACAAATTAAAAAAAAGAAAGGTAAAAAGATTATGCTAACAATGGTAATTTTGGCTATAGTTGCAATCACTCTTGCACAGGCCGTGAATATGGCGAACAAAATCGACATGAAGTAAAAAGATCGATAATTTGGTAAGTTGTTAAAATATTAACAGCAGGTTGGCAATGGCCAATCTGCTGTTTTTTTTGTTTATACGAGAAAAAAATCCAAACGTTTAAAGCTAAAAAAAATCCCTACACTACCAATCACAGGCTGTGTAGGGATTTGTCACATCTGAAGGCTGCGCTTCAGCTCAACAGAAAATGACACTCTATTTAAATCTAATATCTATTCCACTAAAATTATTTTCCTTCAGAGTTTACTGCCTTTATCTTCTGGCAAACCAGCTCAAGGTCGTCGCGAAGCTTCTGCACCTTGCGGTTCATCTCGTCGATAAGGCTGTTGCCCTTCTTAGAACTTGCGTTAAGGAAACCGAGGTTGTTCTCGTAAGTCTGAATTTCCTGGCGCAACTGGTCGCGACGACGCATCAGTCGTCCGCGCTCCGAATCGAGGGCATCCTCGCCACGCTTAGCCATGTTCTTGAGGTTCGACTTGAAGTCGTCAAGACGGCGACGCTTGGTCGACACATTGAGAGTCTTGTAAATCTTGTCGAGCACAGCGTGATACTCCTCGTAGAGCTTATCCTTCTCCTTGTAAGGCACATGCCCCACCTTGCTGTATTCATCGACAATAGCCTGCACCTTGTCGCGTGTCAGCTCGGCAGCATTCTCGGCAAGCGAGCGCAACTGCTCTATGATTGAGCGTTTCTTCTCAAGGTTGGCGTGCTCCTCATTGCGTGTGCCAGCGTTGGCAGCATTGCGAGCCTCAAAGAACTTGTTGCAAGCAGCGAGGAATTCGCCCCACAGCTGGTCGCCAAGTTTCTTCGACACCATGCCCACAGTCTTCCATTCCTTCTGCAAGGCGATGAGCTTGTCGCTTGTCGACTTCCAGTCGGTAGAGCTTGCAAGCTCCTGAGCCTTAGCCACGAGAGCACGTTTCTTCTCGGCATTCTCGGCATATCCCTTCTTGAGTTCCTTGAAGAACTCAGCCTTGCGACCGAAGAAGTCGTCGCAAGCAGCACGGAAACGCTCGAAAATTCTCACGTTCATCTTCTGCGGAGCGAAGCCAATGGTCTTCCACTCGTTCTGAATGGCAATAATCTCCTTAGAGCGTGCTTCCCAATCGCCAGCGTTCTTGTTTTCGAGCTTGCCCAGTTCCTCCACCTTCTCGCAGAGTGCTGTCTTGCGTGCGAGGTTCTCGTCCTCCTTGGCACGCAACTGCTCAAAGTGCTGCTGATGGCGCTTGTTGATGACAGTAGAAGCAGCCTTAAAGCGCACCCAAATCTGTTCGCGCAGCTCCTTTGCCACAGGTCCAGTCTCGCGATATTGCTGATGAAGCTCCTGCAACTGGTGGAATGCGCTGATGACATCCTCTTCATCTGCAAGTGCCTCGGCAGCCTCGCAAAGCTTGGTCTTTATCTCAAGGTTCTTTTTGAAGTCATACTCGCGTGCCTCTGAGTTGAGCTTAAGCAGGTCGTAGAACTGCTCTACATAGAGCTGATAGTTGCGCCACAACTCGCTTGCGCGGTCGGCAGGCACATTCTTAATGTCCTTCCACTGCTGCTGCAATTCCTTGAACTCGGCATACGACTTGTTAGCCTCATCGGGAGATGTGGCCATAGCCTTGATTTTTTCAATGATTTCGAGTTTCTTTTCGAGGTTAGCCTGCTTCTCTGCCTCCTGCTGTTGGAAAATGAGAGCGCGTTTCTCGCGCACCACAGCCATGTCGGCCTTGAAAGCTTCCTCATCCTCGTCGGGCATAATAGAGAAATTCTCGGGAGCGCCACCGCTTTCGAGATATTCCTTCATACGTGCCTCACGCTCTGCGTTGTGCAGTTTGTAGAACACAGTCTTGAGTAGGTCGATTTCGTCCTTGTCGGGATTCTCGTCGTTTGCAACGATTTCCTTCAGGCGTTCCACCACCTCTTTTTTGTTTTTGTACACTTTCGCGTTTTCTACTTTCTGAGCGTCGGCTGTTTCTGCAGTCTGTGTGGCTGCTGTCTGCTCAACGTTCTTCTCTTCTTGTGCACCTTGCAACAGGGCGTTTTCTTGAGAGTCCATCATTTAACTGTTTTAAGTTTATGATAAGGGTAATTCAAATAGTTTCACCATGCTGTCCTTCACCAAAGCACGCCGTATGTATCACGGCAGTAACGGTTTTTGTCTGTTGGTTTAGGCAAGGCATGATATTCTGATCTTTATGGAGTGCAAACTTAAATAAAAAAAATTGAATACCAACCAAAAATTTGATTTTTTTTTAAATTTTCTTTCCTATGGTCCATTCTTGGCGAAATATAGAGCCGAAAAGCATCATTATTTATAGGTAATAGCCTTTTCGGGCACTACCCACTAATGATGAATTTCGCTTTATAAATGAGCTTTCGGCTTGCCTATAGCAAATTTATTAATACCTTTGTGGAGTAATCATAACTATAGCTTTGAATATTAATCTTATAAATCAAGATGGAGAATTACAACATCATTTTTCCTGAAAGCAGAGGCTTGTTTGTCTCGCAGCTGTCGGATGCAGACAATAGTGTTAACAGCTTTCTTGCCGAAGAACAGAAGCAGGGCAGACGACTTGCCTACTCCAAGGTGTTCCTGAGCGACATACGCAACCAGTATGCCGAGCTTACAGCATCCAGCCTATACACCAACGTTCTGTCGCAGGCTCCGTGCAGCATTGTGGGACAGTCGCCGCTCAACGGATGCAAGACAGCTGTGCTGGTGAAGACAACCGACCTCGACGAGAGCCTCACCTTCCACAGTATGCGGCTGACCGAGGAGGAGGCCTTTCAGCATAGTTCCTACTTGCAGACCCTCTCGCTCTTCAACAAATACATCGACTATCTCAAGGAGAACAATCTCGACATGAGCACCCACCTTGTGCGCACATGGATTTACATTACCGATATCGACGTCAACTACAACGGTGTTGTAAAAGCACGCAACGACATATTCCGCCAATACGGCCTTACAGCCGACACTCATTATGTTGCTTCCACAGGCATAGGTGGTGACAGCCAGTCGGGACACGCCTGTGTGGCTATCGACTTCCTCACCTACCCCGACATCGAGGAGAAGCAGAAAACCTATCTTAAGGCTCCCGAACACCTCAACCCCACACATGAGTATGGCGTGGCTTTCGAGCGTGCCACAAGACTAAGCGTTGGCTCCACTCAGCACTTCTACGTGTCGGGCACAGCCAGCATCGACTGTCATGGCAGCGTGTTGCACATAGGAGATGTGGAGAAGCAGGCAGCACGTCTTATAGAGAACATCTCTGCCCTGCTTGCCAATGGCAATGCCACACTGGATGATGTGCGCTATTTCATAGTCTACCTGCGCGACATCAGCGACTTCAACGCTGTTGATGCCATCTTCCGTAAGCGTTTCCCCAACATCCCGTATGTCATTGTCAAGGCAAAAGTTTGCAGGCCAGAGTGGCTCATCGAGGCAGAGTGTATTGCCGAGAAGCCTTAATTGTCAAATCCTATAGCCTCGAGCAGGCTCTTCTGATTCCTTACCGGAGCCTTTATCAGCTCCGGCAAGTTGTACGTCTTCATGAATGTCTCGTAGAATGAAGGCAACTTCTGCGGCAACACAAACGGCTTGTCGAAGCGTCCTGTCGTTGTATTGAAATGGGCGAAATAAGGTCGTGCCCATCCTCCGTCCATGCGTTTGCTGCTGAACACCATCCATTTGCCAGTAGACGACCATGTGTGGAAACTGTCCACATCCTTACTGTTTATTTCCTCTATACGGCGCACCTTGCCAGTCTTGGTATCAAGAATGGCGAGATCGGCTTCTTTGTGCCATATAGAGAAGTTGCCATAGTCGAACTCCACAAACACCACATATCTGCCATCGGGCGACACACGAGGCAGACTGACCGTATGCTTCGTGGCACTCGCCTCATACACACATTCCGGTTTGCCAAAAGCCCTTGCCTTGACATCGAAGTCCACACGCCATAGGTCGTAGCGCAGACTGTCGAGAGGAGTGTTCTTGGTATAGGCATTGCCTCGGCAGAAATACAGAGTCTTGCCGTCGGGAGTCCATGCGGGGAATGTCTCCATGGCATTGTCGCCACTAAGCTCGGGCGAAGTTATTATCACGTCGTTGGCAATGTCATAGACACCAAGATCGGCTGCAAGGTCGCTCACCTCAATAGGTTTCTGTCCGCTTGAATGGAAGAACTGCTGTATCTCGTTCATAGAGAAGGCTATGAACTGTCCGCTTGGATGCCATCCGGCATAGGTGGCACCCATCTTCACTGTAGGACATTTAGGGGAGGTCTTCTTCACCTTACCGTCATGACTGATAAGCGTACCGCCATTCTTGCCACGCACATGCAGCATAAAGTCGCGCGTGTCGTTCTGTCGGAACGTATGGCAATTGATACACTGTTTGCCGAAGTCACGGTTTTCGAGAATAGGTGTCTCGTCGTAGTTGGTTAGGTTGCGCTGATATATTCCCATCTCATTCCATAGTTCGTAGCCAGGATACAGCAGTCGGTAGGCCAAGTATTGGTCGATAGTGTCGCCACTAACATAATTTGTTATAGGCTTGTATTCAGTCCATTTGCCGTCGCGCTTCACTCCTACAGCTATCTGTATCTTGCCATTCTTGTTCTCGGCAAGCATCTTGTGCCAAGAGTCTTCGGGAATTATCACCTCGTTGTCGGTCGAAGCCTCACGATAGTATTCCTTTCCCCCTGCTGTCATCACCACCTGATAGGCATCGCCCTTCTGGTTGATGCGGAAATTGGCAGGAGCTATATTCACTGGTAATGTCACACCCGTATAGTCGGGAAATATCTGTACCTGGGTGTTGGCGTAGACGTCTGCCTTCTGGTAGCCGCTATTGCATGAGGTGAGCAGCAAAAGAGTGGCGAAGGATAATATTGTTGATTTTATATTGATTTGCATATATTTGTTTTCTATTCCTAATTTCTTTTCAGATATTATCAGTATCGGTTTTAGTACCACATAACTGGTACTGGAGTTTCATATAACTGGTACTGGAGTTTCATATAACTGGTACTGGAGTTTCATATAATTGGTACTGTAGTTTATATTGAATGCTACTGGACTTTATATTGAATTACGTGTGACCACCAGTCAATATACCCGAATTATTCTTTCTTCAATCTGTTGCCATACGGGCTCACACAGTTAAGGTAGAACCAGTAGGTATTGCCAAATTCAGCCTGCAACGCAGCCATATTGCCACTTTGTGCTATCTGGGCGTATTGCTGGAAACGGCTTTTTGTGTCGTCGCTTGGCTGCAAGTCCTTGGTGTCGTTACCACCAAGCTGATATACAAGCAGAGCCTCATCGAATATGCGCGGCATTTGCTTGTAGAAGCTTGCAGCAAGCTGCAGGTTCTCAACAAAGCGCGACAAGTTGTTGGAGAGCAGGAGGTCGCACATCAGATACTCGTAGACCATGCGGTTGCGAGGGTCTTGCGAGAGCACGTATTGCAGGTTTGGACCAATGTTGAGAATGTTCACGAAGTTGGCCTTCTCTGGTTCGTTGGTGCTGAAAGCACGCAACCCCTCTATCTGTCCGCTCTCCACACAAGCCTCCAGTCGGTCGGCCTCGTCCTTGTAGAACAGACTCTGTCGCAAGCGTGCTATGTATTTGCGTGCTATAGCCTTGCGGTGGTTGATGATGTTGTAGCGTGCGAGGTTGATGAGTCGTGGAGCCGTCTCGCCCCACACCACCATAGCCTCAAACTCCCAGTGCTGTGCGTCGTTGATGCAGCCAAGTTGTTCAAGCAGATAGTGTCCGTACTCAGTCTCTCGTGTGCGGCTCTGCCACGGAAAGTAAAGGGCATTGATGCCTACAACGGGCTGATAGTCGAACAAACGGTTGAGCAACTCGCCCTTGTTGTAGAGGGCAATGTTGTGGAAATAGAAAATAAGCGGGTTGGGCTGCTTTTGATTGTCAAGATAGCGTTCGGTGTGATGCAGGGCATCATCCCAGTCATGACGGTCTATGGCTTGCTGCGCCTTTATCATGCGAAACTCGCTCATCGAGAATGAGCGCAAGAAGCTATAGCCCGATGCCAAAGAAATGACAGCCATCGACACAACAACAGCAACGGCATATTTCCAGCCTGCAAGCGGAAATTGCTTTATTGTCTTGCCCTTTGCCAGGAGACATGCTGGCACAAAAAGCATGACCAAGACAATGAATGCCCACACCACAACCGACAGCGTATGCGACAAGCCTGCTGTCCACACCCAAAGTGCAAGCGAGGGAATGAGCGACAGGCACAATATGTCCTCACGGCGCGAGAGTGCCGTGAATATGCGCCACGTCATAAGATATATAGCCGTGAGCAAGGCAGACATCACCGCCGCGCCCAACAGGGGATAGTGGAAAAACTGCACAACAAAAGCCGTGAGCCACCCAGTGAGTGTTTGGCTATGGTAATAGTCGGCTGTATATAGAAACAGTTGGTGCTGCTCGTTGTAGTACAACACGTGCGACAGCAAATCGGAATATGACGCAAAGAATACGCCAAACAGCACAATGGCTAACAAATAGTGGAGAAACCTTCTCATTTACAGATTTTTTAAGTTAGCTATAACTAATAGAAAATGGAGTGTGCCACAAAAGGACTAATTGTTCATCCTTATTGACACACTCCAATTTATTATTTACATTTTATGTTTTCTTAGTTCTTGCCATAACCCGGGTTCTGCTTGAGATTCGGGTTGAGGTCCATCTCTGTCTGAGGGATTGGATAGATGTAGTTGTGGTCAGAATACTTGCTGCCCGGAAGCTCCACATGCTCTGTACCTACGTAAGGAGTGAAGTTCTCGCCATTGAGAGTCCAAACCATACTGTGATACTTGCGGTTGAGCACTTCCTTAGCGTCTCCCCAACGACGGAGGTTCCACTTGCGGATGTCGCCCTCAAGAGCAAACTCTACACGCCACTCGTTCTTGATACGCTTCAAGAGGTCGGCCTGTGTTGCGCAATATGTAGGCTTGCTTGCATCAGTCTTCTGCAATGCTGGCATACCCACACGTGCACGTACCTTATTTACTGCATCGAAAGCCTCCTGACAAAGCGGATTAATGTTATTCATTGCCTCAGCGTATGTGAGCAGAACCTCTGCATAACGAATAAGCACATAGTCCTTACCCATGTCCCAACCCTCCGATTGAGGATCGATTGACGGGTCGAGCCACTTCTGCTGATAGTAGCCAGTCTCGGTAGCATCGCCATGACGACCTATACCTGTGTTGCCGCTGCTTGCAAGAGGAGCGACCTTAATAGTAACACCATACATTTCCTCGCCGTCGTGCAGCACGTTAACCTCAAGACGTGGGTCGCGGTTGGCAAACGGATTGGCAGGATCGAAAATCTTAGAGAGCTGCTTTGCTGTCGGGTTGCCGTTAGCGTCGCGTGCAACTACACCAGCTGCGCTTGACTCATAGATTGGGCTTCCTTCGCTATCCTCGAATGCGTCAACAAGATCCTGAGTTGGGTCCATACCGCCCCATCCGAGTGTCGGGAATGCTTCCCATCCAATGAGATAGTTGGTACGCTCTGGAGCCTTGTACTGAATGACGAGCATATTCTCGCAGCAACCGTCAGTCTCCTCCCAGAACAAGTTGGCATACTTGCCTGTGTTGTCCTTGTCCCAGAGGTCATATACGCCTGCATCCATAATAGCCTTAGCCTCCTTGGCAGCTGTCTGGTTGTCGCCATAATACATTGCAGCACGCATCTTGATGGCACGGGCAACGCCCTTAGTGATACGACCGTAGTTGGCTGCATCCCACTCCTCAGGAAGAGAAGCAATAGCCTTGTCGAGGTCTGCCATTGCCTTAGTATAAACATCCTCGCGTGTTGACTGTACAGTATTGTTAAGATCTGCAAGTGTCAAAGGCTTGTCAATATAAGGTACTGAGCCGAAGCTACGGATAAGGTCCCAATACAGATAGCCACGGAAGAAGTAAGCCTGACCTTCCAACTTCTGACGGGTAGCATCGTCCATTGATACGGAAGGCAGCTTCTCAAGGGCGAGGTTTGCCTCACGGATATATTTGTAACTACTCTTCCAACCATAGTCAGAGGGGTCGTAAACGCCCTTCGACTCGTTGGTGGCAGCCCACTTGATACCCATTGTTGCGTCGTCGGTATTGATTGCATCATCGGCAGACCAACCAAGACTGTTGTACATATCGCTGACATACATCTCGGCATCGGTGCTTGTCTTCCAGAAACTGGCATCAGAAAGTTCTTCCTTCGGAGCCTTGTCAAGGAAATCACTACAAGATGTGAGTGCAGCAACTCCAGCGAACGCTAATGCTATATTTAATATCTTATTTTTCATTTGTTCTGAGTTGTTTAAAATGTAAGTTTAAGACCGCAAGAAATCTTTCTAACGTTGCTGTACGACCAGCCACGGCTGTTGCCCGACTCTGGGTCAAGACCCTTGTCAAGACCTGAGATAGTGAAGAGATTCTCTCCTGTGAGGTATACCTGTGCGAATGACAAACCAATACGGCTGATTATCTCTGAAGGTAATGTGTAAGCCAATGTGAGGTTCTTCATACGAAGATATGATGCATCCTGCAGCCAGAATGTAGAGAACGCATTGTTGGTCTGCGATGAAAGCGACAGACGTGGGAAGTTGCCGTTAGGATTCTCCTCGCTCCAGCGATCCCAGTGCTTGTTCAAAGCAGATGCACTATTGAAGAATGCGTAAGAAGCCTCGCCATTGTAGTAGCGCTTAGCATCGAAGGCACCCTGGAGAAGACCGCTCAACTCGAAGTTCTTGTAACCTACGCTAAAGTTGAAACCACCAGTCCACTTAGGCATCTGGTTGCCGATAATCTTACGGTCGCCAGCTGCTGTAATCTTGCCGTCGTCATCCAGGTCCTTATAGCGGATATCACCAACCTTCTCATTGCCTGTACGCAGCGGACCCTTCTTGAGCTCTTCCTCCGAACGGAACAAGCCGTCGGCTACGTAGCCATAGTATGAGCTGATAGCGTAGCCCTCAAGGTTCCAGATGTTGCTGTCTGATGTAGGACCTTCGGTACCAGCCATATCGATAATTTCATTCTTGTTGTAGCCCATGTTGAGCGAGAGGTTGTAGTTCCAGTCCTTACCGATACGGTTGTTATGGCCGAGAACAAGCTCAAAGCCACGGTTCTCAACGCTACCTACGTTCTGTGCAGGTGCCGACAAACCGATAACGCCCTGGAGCGGCAAGTAGAGAAGCATGTCGTTGGTCTTCTTCTTGTATACCGAAAGCTCCATTGTAAGCTTATTGTCGAGGAAGCCTGCGTCGATACCAAGCTCGTAGTTGGTAACGGTAGCCCACTTCAACTGGTCGTTAACAAGACGGCTCTCATAAGCTGTAGAATAGAGAGTGTTGCCGAACATGTATGAACCGTAAGCATAGGTAGGAACTGCTGGATAGAGGTCACTTGAAGACAACTCCTCATTACCTGTCTTACCCCAACCGAGACGAAGCTTAAGGTTGCTCAACCAGTCAACGTTCTTCATGAATGCCTCCTCAGAGATACGCCAACCTGCTGAGAATGCAGGGAATGTACCCCAACGTGAGTCCTTAGGGAATCGTGAAGAAGCGTCGCGACGTACGTTAGCCTCAAAGAGATACTTGCCGGCATAGTTGTACTGCAAACGTCCGAAGTAAGAGAGACGTGTCATCTCTGTACCACCGTTTGAGTTCTTCTGTGAAGAAGCATCAAGAGTGTTGAGCGACTCGTCGAGGTTGTTGTTACCACCACCCTTACGGCTGGCTGTCACATAGCGGCTCTTAACGTCGTACGACTCCATACCTGCGAGTACGCCAAGATTGTGGTCGCCAAACGACTTGTTGTAGTTAACGAGAATCTGGCCTGTGAGGTAGTCGTAGTTGTAGTTTCTGACATAACCCTCACGCTGACCAGAGTTGTATTTGCCGTAGCCCCATGTCTTCTTGAATCCAAGCTGATCCTGGGTCCAGTTGCGCCATGAGTAAACACCCTTGATGCTGAGATCCTTGATAGGCTTGATTTCAGCCGAGCCGATGAGGAACACCTCCTGGTCGATGGTCTTCTTCCAGCCTGTCTTGTCTCTGCCCTGAACTGCTACAGGGTTGTCAACACCAACGTACTTGAAGTTGCCGTCCTCATCATAAACGGGATCAGTAGGATGCGAACGTGACACGCCCTGAATCACCTGGGTATAACCACTCCATGCATCCTGCTTGGTGCCACGATAGCCCGAAGCATTAAGTCCGAGAGTGATGTATTTGTTGATTTGCGATGTGATGTTCATTCGGGCGTTGATACGGTTGTAGTCAAGGTCCTTTGTCACACCATCCTGGCTGAGGTAGCCAAGATACATATTGTATGTGGTCTTTTCGTTACCGCCGCTGAGCGAGAGGTTGTGCTGATGCTCAAAACCGCTACCGGTAAGAGCCTCTTTGTACCAGTCGGTGCTTGGGAGCTGGCCTGTGCGATACTTCTCAACAGTCTCGTCAGAGAAAGGCTTCTTTGCGCCCGGGTGGTCGTTAAGATAAGCCTCGTTGTAGAGGTAAGCATAGCCGTAAGCGTCAACGAGGTCGAGCTTAGCGAGAAGTGACGACCATGAGAATGTAGCGTTGTAAGAAACGGTAGTCTTGCCGGTCTTACCCTTCTTTGTAGTGATAAGGATAACACCGTTGGCAGCCTGCACACCATAGATGGCAGCCGAAGCAGCATCCTTCAATACTGTTACCGACTCGATTTCGGCAGGGTTGATAACGTTCATTGAACCTGGCACACCGTCAACGATAACGAGTGGCGATGCAGCATTAACAGAGTTCTTACCACGCACAGTGATAGAAGCGTTCTGGCTACCAGGAGCACCCGAAGTCTGCACAGCAGTAACACCAGCCATCTCACCAGCAAGAGCTGACGAAAGGCTTGATACCGGACGTGTGGCAAGCTTCTCGGCATTCATCGATGCCACGGCACCAGTCAAGTTCTCCTTCTTCTGAACACCGTAACCCACTACCACAAGCTCGTCGAGAGTCTGTGAGTCGTCCTTAAGTACAATAGCTATGTTGCCCTTTGCCTTCACAATCTGCTTGAGATAGCCAATTGAGCTAACTTCAAGTTCTGCGCCAGCAGGGGCGTCGAGAGTAAATTTACCGTCAATGTCGGTAACAGTACCGCCTGTAGAGCCTTTCACCTTTACAGTGGCGCCAATGATAGGATCGCCATTTGCGTCCTTAACAGTACCCTTAACGGTTTGCTTCTGTTGATCGTTGATTTCGACCACCTTATTGACACTTGCATCTGGTGCTGCGAAGACAGGCTTCATGCCACCAGCCAGCAAAACGGACAACATTAGGAGTCGTGCGTTAGTAAAATAGGTATTTTGCATAGAATGCTTATTGCTTTGACCTCCAACTGATTCTCTCTCTGTTGCGGGCATAGAGGCCTTTGCCCACACTTTTTATATTTAGTTTATATTAATTTGTCAAAATAGGTTTGCTTACAGCTTGCAAAAATAGTGATTAACGTTGACATTTTTTTGATAAAAATAATAAACTTGCGTGAAATTCATGTTTATTAACAAATAATTTAGATTTATGACCGATTATACAGGTTTTAGTGGCTTTTTAAATGAAAAAAACGTATTGCAAAACCTTCGTTACTCATTCGTAACATTTCCGATCATCCTCCGTTGTTCCTCCCTTGTGCCTCCATTAATTTCTCGATTGCTTCTCGTTCGTTCTTCGTTCGTTCTTCGATTGATCTTCGATAGATCTTCGATAGACAATCGAAGGATGAACGAAGGAAGAACGAAGAACGAACGAGAACCGAACGAAGAACGAACGAGAAGCTATCGAGAACCGAACGAGAAATTATCGCTTCGGTTTGAAGTGCATTTTATACATTACATGCAGCATGGCATAGCGCGGCACAGTGTTGTACCATGTCTCGGTGCGTCCCTGCGCGTTGATTACCTTGCGAACGTTTGAGAGCTTACCAAGCAGGTCGAAGCCATCGGCCATTACCGTGAACTTGCCGAAGGTGCGCTCAAGACGTGCGTTCCACACGAGGTTGTTGGTGTTCATCGACGGATCGCTGTAGCCATAGCGGCTGTACAGAGTGATGTCGGTGGACAGCTTCAGCTTTAGAGGCAGCTCCACTGTGGCGTTCAGACCGTAGTCCACATCAGCGGTGTTTATGGTCTGGAAGTCACTACGTGGGCTCTCAGCGTGCAGATAGGCGCAGCGCAATTTGGCTCCAAAGGCATACTTGCCGAGGCTGTAGTCGAGCGTAAGCGTCTCGTCGGCCTTGGCAGAGCGCACGGATGAGCGCGGGCTGTCTGCCGACTGTCCGTCAACAGCCACGTAGTCGACGCTGTTGTTGTAGCCCACCTCTGTCTTGGTGTTGAACATTAGCCGCTTCTTCTTGTCTACGGTACCCATGAACTCGAACGAGGCTCCAGCATTCCAGTTGCCGTTGATGTTCATTGGCGTGGCGCGCACGGCTCCTGTCTGGCGGTTGTACTCCACGTACTGGCCTATGGCGTTGCGCATCACCTGCCAGTAGGCGTTTATCAGTATTCGGCGTGTGCAATACCAATATTCATCATACTTGTATATACCCCGGCTGAAGTCGATGCGATGTATGTCTGTATTTTTCAGATTAGGGTTGCCGCGCCATATATTCAGAGGGTTGTCGGTAGTGGTGAAGTCGAGGATATCAGTAAGCTCTGGCAGCATCTTTGTCACCTTGTACTCCAGCGAGCAGTTGTCCTTGCCTATGAACAGCTTTGGTTCCCACGACAATACGTTGCGCGTGTGCTTCTTGCTGAACGAGCCGCGACGATAGTCGATTTGCTCATGGCGGAAGACGATACCAGGCTCCAAGTATGTGTGCAATCCCCACACTGGCAGTTTCAGTTTTGGTGTGACACCACTCATCTCATAGAGATCCTTGTATATGCTCGAGTGGTAGCTGTTGTCGGCATCACGGGCACGCAGCAATGAGTCGCGTGTCGATGGCAGGTAGCCAACGGTGGCATGGCTTCCCATGCCATACTCGGCGCACTTATCGAGACGGAACAGGTCGCGGTTGTCTTTACTGTATATGTGATTATAATCAAATCGAACGTTGAAATTATTTTTTCTGTTGACATCTCCACTATAGAAATACATGGCCGTCCACTGCGTATTGAAATCGGTTGACGATCGCTCAGAATACTTGTTTCTGAAGTCGCGCTCTCCGTTGCCATAGGCAAGATCGTATATAGACGCGCCGTATGGTCTCCCTACGTTGATGTGGTTCTCCGTGCGCAACAATATGGCATCGGGGCTCTTGGGGATGTTGAACGTCATCTGGCCTAACAGGTTGCCGTCGTAATAGTGCTGCCAGTACTTGCCATTGTCGCTGAGACGGTTGAGCATTGCATCCTGGAGCCGCTTGCTTACCGGAGCCGCGAAGATGGAGTCGAGAGCTGCGCCACGATAGCTGTCGTTTGGTGCCACACTGAATGTGGCACTTTGCGCTGTCACGTTATTGTTGTTCTTGAAGTATATGAAGTTGGGCTGTATCTGCACCGCTATCCTTGGCCACGTCATGGTTATCTTGTTTGTGCTCCACACGTAGGTCTTCCTCTCCCGGCTGATGTCCCGGCTTCGACTGAAGGTGTTGCCTCCGTCAAGGAAGTTTTCGCCCGACCGTATCTGTTCCTTGTTGATGTTGTCGTGCGAATATATGGTGTTTCCCGACAACTCGAACTCTTTGCTTGCGTTGCCCAGCAGGTAGTCTATGCCCACCGACCGCTGTGTCACCAAGCCGTCTTGCTGTTGCGACGGGTTCCAATCACCGTTAGTGCCTGGCGCACGCGTGTCGTTTATGTTGTTCATGTTGGAGAATATGCCTATGCGCGAGTTCTTTGTGTAGCGAAGTGCGAAGAGGCGTGCCATCCATCGGTCGTGAGTGCCGTAACCAAGGTCGAAGTTGGCGAGCGCTCCCTGCATATACTGGCGCTTCAGGGCCACATCCATAACGAGTGGCTTCTGTTTCTTTTCCTTCTTCTCGCCAGTTATATATGCCATGTCGTCATCCTTTTCGTACACCTTCAGCTTGTTAACCGTATATGCAGGTAAATTCTGTAGAGCCACAGCAGGGTTGCCCTTGAAGAAATCGGAACCATTAACGAGCAATGAGCTTACAAAACGTCCGTTCACCATAATCTGGTTGCCCTTAAGCTGCACTCCAGGCAGGCGGCGTATCAGCTCGTCAAGCATGGAGCCGTTGGACAACTGGAAGGCGTCGGCATTATATACTATGGTGTCGCCGTGCATCACCATTTTCACCTTCGTGGCGGTCACAGTAACCCCGTCGAGCTGCACTTCCTTCATCTTATGTATACGCTTGAGCTTTATGGTTGGAATTACAAAATATGCCTCGCGTTTTCCTATATCTACCGTTATCTTCTGCGAGTACTCCTCATATCCTTCTGCCATTATCCTCAGCATGAACGACTTGTACTTACGCGCTATGAAAGATACGAAATTTATGGGATGTATGCCAGTTTTGCCAGGCTTTTCAAAAGTCTTGCATTTCCCTATGACATTGTTCTGCTCATCGTATAATTCCACTGCGGCATTTCCTATCACCTCGTTTGAAAAATCATCGCACACAAGCGCTGAAACCATTATGTTTTCCTTGAGGCTTGGGAATCCACCGGCAAAAGCTTTGCAGGCAAACAGAAGCAAAAGACAACAAATTAAGATTGATTTATTCATTACAATATAATTTATTTTCTAATTTACTTATTTTCTATTTGGTTTGAAGTGCATTTTATACATCACATGCAGCATGGCATAGCGCGGCACAGTGTTGTACCATGTCTCGGTGCGTCCCTGCGCGTTGATTACCTTGCGAACGTTTGAGAGCTTACCAAGCAGGTCGAAGCCATCGGCCATTACCGTGAACTTGCCGAAGGTGCGCTCAAGACGTGCGTTCCACACGAGGTTGTTGGTGTTCATCGACGGATCGCTGTAGCCATAGCGGCTGTACAGAGTGATGTCGGTGGACAGCTTCAGCTTTAGAGGCAGCTCCACTGTGGCGTTCAGACCGTAGTCCACATCAGCGGTGTTTATGGTCTGGAAGTCACTACGTGGGCTCTCAGCGTGCAGATAGGCGCAGCGCAATTTGGCTCCAAAGGCATACTTGCCGAGGCTGTAGTCGAGCGTAAGCGTCTCGTCGGCCTTGGCAGAGCGCACGGATGAGCGCGGGCTGTCTGCCGACTGTCCGTCAACAGCCACGTAGTCGACGCTGTTGTTGTAGCCCACCTCTGTCTTGGTGTTAAGCATTAGCCGCTTCTTCTTGTCGACAGTACCCATGAACTCGAACGAGGCTCCGGCACTCCAATTGCCGTTGATGTTCATTGGTGTGGAGCGCACGGCTCCCGTCTGGCGGTTGTACTCCACGTACTGACCTATGGCGTTGCGCATCACCTGCCAATAGGCGTCGATATGTATTAGGTGTGTGCAATACCAGTTCTCATCATACTTGCGTATGCTTCGATAGAAGTTGACGCTGTGTATATCTGTATTTTTCAGATTAGGGTTGCCGCGCCATATATTCAGTGGATTGTCGGTGACTGCGAAGTCGAGGATGTCGGTGAGCTCAGGCAGCACCTTTCTTACTTTATAGGACAACGTACAGTCTTCCTTGTCTATATATAATTCAGGTTCCCACGACCACAACTTGCGTGTAAGGCTCTTGCTGAACGAACCGCGCGTGTAGTCGATGTGTTCGCGTCGGTAGTTGATGCCAGGCTTAAGGAATGTATTGAGACCAAATACGTGCAGTTGTATTAACGGTGTTCTTCCCGACAGTTTGTAGTGATCCTTGTATATGCGCGAGTGATAGCTGTTGTCGGCATCAATGGCGCGTTGCAGCGAGTCGCGTGTCGACGGCAGGTAGCCTGTATGTACATCCGACGCGGCTCCATAGGCGGCATACTTATCCAGTCGGAACAAGTCGCTGTTGTCACCGATGTAGTTGTGGGTGTATTCCATCGATACACTGAACGGATATTTGTATTCGACATCGCCTCGGTACATGTATTCAGTTTTCCAGCGTGTGCTGAATTTGTTGGTGCGCCTCTTGTTGTACTTATTGCGGAAATCGCGCTCAACATCCTTGTATTCAAGGTCGTATATGCTATGCGCGGTTTTGAACATACGGAACAGACGATTCTCTGTCTCCAGCGTCACTAAGTCGGGCGACTTTGGTATTTGGAACGTTACGTTGCCTTTAAGCTGTGCGTCGTAATAGTGCAGGTTGAGGAGCGCGTTGTCGGCAAGGCGGTTTGTCATGATGTCGTAAAGCCGTTGGCTTGCCACAGGGGCAAACAGCGAGTCGAGTGCAGCCCCACGTCGACTCTCATCGGGAGCGGCGGTGAGCATAGCACTCTGTGCAAGTGTGCGGTCGCTGGCACGATAGTAGACAAAACTTGGCCACAGATATAGCATGGTCTTTGACCATATCTTCTTCAGGTAGTTCTGGCTTTGCACATAAGTGGTGGTATTGTTCAAGTTGTTGCGGCTACGTCCGAATGTGTTGCCTCCTGCGAGGAAACGCTCGTTAGAGCTTATCTGTTCCTGCATTGTGCTATTATGGGCGTATACTGTGTTGCCAGAGAACTCCAGCGACTTGTTTGAGTTGTTCAGCAGGTAGTCGATGCCGAAAGTCCGCTGCGTAGTAAGACCGTCCTGCTGCTGTTCTACCTTCCACTCACCGTTGGTGCCAGGCGAGCGCGTATCGTTCGTGTTGTTCATGTTGGAGAACACACCAATGCGCGATGTCTTGGTGTAGCGCAGCGCGAACAGACGTGCCATCCATCGGTCGTGAGTGCCATAGCCAAGGTCGGCATTGGCAAGTATGCCCTGCATATAATGCCTTTTCAGACTCACGTCCATTACAAGCGGCGCGGTGCCCTTGGGACGTTTCTCAGACATGAGGTTGGGGCCATCCTCACGCTCGTATACCTTAAGCTTGTTCACCGTATATGCCGGCAGGTTCTGCAGGGCTATGGCAGGATTTCCTTTGAAGAAATCGGAGCCATTGACGAGCAGCGAGCTTACAAAGCGTCCGTTCACCATAATCTGGTTGCCCTTGAGCTGCACACCTGGCAGACGTCGTATCAGCTCATCGAGCATGGAGCCGTTGGACATCTGGAATGCGTCGGCATTGTATACGATGGTGTCGCCGTGCATCACCATCTTCACTTTCGAAGCCGTCACTGTAACTCCGTCGAGCAACACTTCCTTCTCTTTCTTTAGGCTTCGCTTCATCTTTATCGTAGGTATGGACACCATTATCTCGCGCTTTCCTATACTGACGGTTATATTTTCTGAATATTCGTCATACCCTTCCTTTGACACTTTTATGACTGCTGCTTTCATACTCCTTGGAATGCGCACGATGAAATTTGCCAAGCGGTTGTTATTCATGCTCGGGCTGCCCCAACTGTTACTCTCAGAAACCAAATGACTGTTTTGGTCAAAAACTCTGACAGATGCATTGCCTATAACTTCACCTGTGAAATCGTCAACAACAAGCGAACATATATATACACTGTCGGCATTATTGGATGCGCCAAACGCAATGGCGGAATATACAAGGCTAAGGAAAAGAATGAATGTGCGTAGGTTGTTCTGTTTCATGTGGATTTTGTTTATGGTTGATATAGTTGCAAGCGATGCTTGCTTCCTGATATTTTGGTTTAAGGGGTGTTTAGATTGCAAAGGTTTTAAAAAAAAGTGTTATTGCCAAATTTTTTCATGTCTTTTTTCTAAAAAGCTCTATATTCGTACAAAAGAGTTGCGCGGAAAGACATAAAACGACAACTTTATAGCATGAACATCAATAAAAGCCCTATAACCATGCTTAAAGTAACAATTATTAAAACATATAATATAACGTGGGGAGGGGATAATATTAACAGACATTAAAAAAGAAATTGTCTCTCATTCGTTCTCTTTTAATGTCTGTTAACTTAAGAAAAATCCTTACAGCAATCTCTTATGCCTCAATATAAGCCACGACAAAGCGGAGATTACCACAGAGATGAGAAGTGCCGTAGCAAATCCCCAATGGCTATCCTCCAAGCCATTGATGAGGTTCATGCCAAAGAATGATGATATGAGCGTAGGGAGCATCATGATGATCGACACGGAGGTGAGCGTACGCATCACCGTGTTCATGTTGTTGTTGATAATCGACGAGTAGGTGTCCATTGTCGACTCAAGGATGTCGGAATAGATACTCGTGGTCTCGCGGGCCTGCGACATCTCGATATTAACGTCCTCAATAAGGTCGGCGTCAAGCTCATCCACCTGAAGCTTGAACTTAAGCTTAGCAAGCAATGTCTCGTTGCCGCGTATGGATGTGGTGAAATAGGTGAGAGAGTCCTGCAGACGCGAGAGAGCGATAAGCGACTCATTGTTCACATTATGGTCGAGATTGTGCTTAGCCTTCTCAATGAGGGTGTTGATTTGCTTAAGACGCTTCAAGTACCATACGGCAGAAGAGAGGAACAGACGGAAAATCATGTCGACATAATCGGTGAAGCCCTCACCACGCTTCTGATGATAGCTCACGAAGTCGATCATCATGTTGGTCTCGTAATAGCACACGGTAATGGTGACATCACGCTTGTGGATAATGCCCAACGGCACAGTGGTGTAGGGCGTGCGCGAGCGTATCTCCTTGACGTAGGGTATACGCAAGATGATAAGCATCCAACCGTCGTCGTACTCATAGCGGGCACGTTCGTCGGCATCGCTGATGTCGGACATGAAATAATCGGGTATGTTGAATTTCTCCTCCAGCAATTGCTGGTCTTCGTCGGTAGGACACGTAACCTGTATCCAACAGTTGGGCTGCCATTCCTCGATGGTCTTAAGGGTTGAGTTGGTGTTCCAGAATGTTCTCATAAAGATAATCTCCTTGGGTTAAAACAAAGCTTAGGAGACCAGCCTTTATCAGATGCCGTCCTCCCGCACTACAAATTGTTATTTTCCGCGTGATAATCGTCCATAAACTTTTATGATTTGATTTTGCGGTGCAAAGGTACGCAAAATAGCCCAAAAAGCCACAACTAAACCTCAGTTTATTTTCGTTGTAACAGTTTTATAACATACAAAAAATTAATTAAAGCTATTTATAACGTGTAAAAATCGGTTTATTCGGGATTTTTATATAAATTTGCATCCCGTATAAACCCGACTGCCCCACCCCACGGCAGCCCCATTAGAAAAATAACTAACAATTAAAGGCATTGGATTTAAAGAAAACCATAAACAACACCCTCAAGGTGAGCCTCTCGCTGCTGCTCGGCGGACTGATACTCTATTGGATGTACCGCGACTTCGACTTCGAGAACATGGAGCATGTGCTGCTGCACGAGATGAACTGGACCTGGATGCTACTGTCGTTTCCCTTCGGCATATTGGCACAGGCATTCCGTGGCTGGCGTTGGCATCTTACACTCGACCCCGTGGGCGAGCATCCAAGAATGTCGACAAGTGTCAACTCCATCTTCCTCTCGTATGCAGTGAGCCTCATCGTGCCACGCATAGGAGAGTTTGCCCGATGCGGAGTGCTGCGACGCTATGATGGAGTGTCGTTTCCCAAGGCTTTGGGCACAGTGGTGGTGGAACGCGCCATCGACTCGGCTTTGGTGCTTGTGATAGCTCTGCTGACATTCGTGTTTCAAATACGAGTGTTCAACATCTTCTTCAACCGCACAGGCACTAATATCGACACCATTCTTGCTGGCTTCTCAGCCACGGGATATATCGTGACAGCCGTGTGCGGCATTGCCGTGTGCATATTGGGATGGTACATAATGCGCAAGTTCACAATTTATAATAAGGTGAAATCTACCGTCAAGGGAATATGGCAGGGAGTGATGTCGATACGCAATGTGAAGCGTCCCTGGCTCTTCGTGGCATTCACATTGGCTATTTGGGCAAGCTATTTCCTGCACTACTATCTCACGTTCTTCTGCTTCGAGTCGACAGCCAAGCTTGGCATGGCGTGCGCACTCGTCACATTCATCGTGGGAAGCATAGCCGTAATAGTGCCTACGCCAAATGGTGCCGGGCCGTGGCACTTTGCCGTGAAGACTATGCTCATACTCTATGGCATATCCGACACCGACGCCCTGAACTTCGTGCTGATAGTACACAGTATACAGACATTGCTCGTAGTGGCTATGGGCGTGTATGCATGGGCGGCACTATCATTTACGAAGAAACGAACTGATTGATTCTTTTAAAACTATATTACTATGAGTGAAATCAAAAACCTGAACCCCGAATGTATTTGGCGCAATTTTGACGCACTGACACAGGTGCCGCGCCCGTCTGGACATCTTGAGAAAGTGCAGCAGTTCTTGCTCGACTTTGCGGCACGCGTTGGCGTAGAGGCTTTCAAGGATGCAGCAGGCAACATTGTCATGCGCAAGCCAGCCTCTCCGGGTATGGAAAACCGCAAAGGCATTATCTTGCAGGGACACATGGACATGGTGCCACAGAAGAGCAAGGAGTCGAACCACAACTTCGAGACCGACCCTATCGAGACATACGTAGACGGTGAGTGGGTGCGCGCCAAGGGCACTACACTTGGTGCAGACAATGGTATTGGCGTTGCTGCCATCATGGCTGTAATGGAGGACAAGACTCTTGTGCATGGTCTTGTAGAAGGACTCATCACTGCTGATGAGGAGACTGGTATGTATGGTGCCAACGACCTGCCTTGCGACGAGCTTCAAGGCGACATCTTGCTGAACCTCGACTCTGAGACATGGGGCAAGTTTGTGATTGGTTCTGCCGGTGGTATCGACATTACTGCTACTCTCGACTACAAGGAAGTGGCTACCGACAAGGAAGACGCAGCCGTTAAGGTGACAATCAAGGGATTGAAGGGTGGACACTCTGGTCTTGAAATAAATGAGGGTCGCGGCAATGCCAACAAGCTTATGGCTCGCTTCGTGCATGAGGCTATCGCAGAATATAGCGCACGTTTGGCTACATGGCATGGCGGCAACATGCGCAACGCTATTCCTTTCGAATGTGAGGTTGTGCTCACTCTGCCGAAGGAGAATGTAGAGGCACTGAAGGAGAATGCAGAGGAGTGGCGCGAACTGTTCAACAGCGAGTACCGCACTATTGAGGAGAACATCCAGCTCTTCGTTGAGGACGTGGAGACTCCTGAGAACGAGACTCCTGAGGAAATCCAGGACAACCTGCTCGATGCCATCTATGGTTGCCACAACGGTGTATTGCGCATGATTCCTGTTTTCCCATCGGTTGTTGAGACATCATCCAACCTTGCCATCATCGACATTGATGGTGGTCACGCTTACTTCAAACTCCTCGCACGCTCTTCACGCGAAAGCATGAGAGACTATATCGCAGCTACTCTTGAGTCTACATTCTCAATGGCTGGCATGAAGGTTGAGTTTAGCGGTGCTTACGGTGGTTGGGATCCTAATACTGACAGCGAGATTCTGCACTTACTTGAGAAGAACTACCGCGAACTCTTTGGCGAGGAAGCTATCGAGCAGGTTGACCACGCTGGCCTTGAGTGCTCGGTTATCCTTGAGAAATATCCTCACCTCGACGTTGTTTCTCTTGGCCCGACCATGCGTTCTCCGCATACAACAACAGAGCGCTGCCTCATTTCAACAGTTGCTCCGTTCTGGGAACTGTTGAAGAAGACAATGGAGGAAGCTCCAGTGAAATAATCATTAATTACTTAAGAATAAGCGGCTGCATTGCAGCCGTTTTTTCTTTATATACGTCATTGCTGACGCGTCGGGCTCGTAGACTGCGCACTTTAGGAAATTCTCTAAAGTATTCATCCTGCGTCATATACCAACGATGGTCCACTATCTCCTTCACTTGTTTTGCTATTTGGTCGAGCTTTGCCGCCGAGCCTGGACTTACAACCGACAGCATACGGTCGCCATTCCTTAGAATGATAGCGAGCACTACATAGGTTTTTACTGCCTTGGCAGCAGAAGGGTCGGTAAGTTTTCTGCCACGCATTGACGAGGAGACTGAAATATTCCAGCCATACTGGCTGTTGAGTCGGTTCATCATCTCTCGGAACACACGTCCGTGAGACGAAGTGTCGGGGATGTGCTTATACATAATATAATAATGTATCATCTCGTGCAAGAGTGTCTCTTGGTATTCGCGCTCAGTGCAATCGTAATAGGTACTGATACGAATAGCGAAGTCGGAATACACACGTTTGAACATTCGTCGTGTACACTTGCATGCCATTGTGCCAAGTCGTGTGCGGGCCTTCGACAGAGCAAGACGAGGCACAGGCAGCTCATCGCCGAAATAATCAGCGTTGAACTGCCTGAACCATGTGCGCAATATGTCTGTTGTAAGTGTCATTCGGCACAGTCGGGATATACGGATGTGAGATATGCGTCTACTTTCTGCGACATCACAGTGGCAAGAACTACCTTGCCCTCTGGGTCGATGACATAGGCTGTAGGTATCCATTTGATGTTGTAGGCCAATGCAACGGGCGACTCACGCATATTCTTCATGTCGCTCACCTGGGTATAGGGAATGCCCAATTTCTCAACAGCACTTTTCCACGACTCACTCTTTGTGTCGAACGACACGCCTACAAACTCCACACCTTTCTTGTGGAACTTGTTGTACATAGCCACAACATTAGGAGCGTCCTTGCGGCAGTCGGGACACCATGAGGCCCAGAAGTCAACCACCACATACTTGCCACGCAAGCTCTTCAACGAGAACTGTTTGCCGTCAATAGTCTTCAATGCTATCTCCGGGGCTACTGTGCCTGCCTTAAGAAGATTGGTTGCATACTTGGCATCGAGGTCGTTCTCTACAGTCACCTGCTGCGCATTAGCAGCATTGCCATTACCATTCTGCGCAAACACAGTGTTTGCCGACATTATCATTGCCATGGCAATCATGGCGTTCTTGAATATCATGTTCATAATAATTCTATTCGTTTATTGTTTATAAAAAATTATACCTCTTCAATTTTCTTCAATTTCCACCCTTCAAATTGCATTATTATCTTATGCAACTGGGTACCCTGACGTAAAGCCTCTACTTTTGGAGCAACGGCATAATGGTTTATTTGATTTACTGCGTTATTCCATTGTTCTATAACCTTTGCTTTGTACTCCTCTTCTGTCATACCTTTCTGTTTCTTTGGCATTAATTTCAACTCTATTATATAACTATGTCTGGTAGGATAATGAGTTAAATTTGGCAGTAGGAAGAAGTCACAATAACCATGGTTCAACTCCAATTCTGGAGCTGTATAGTAATATGAGCTAAGACTTAGATACGCCATGAAAAAACCTTGCATATTCCGTTCTGCCTCTATGCCATCGCGAACAGAAGAAACTTTTGCATACTCTTCAGCCATATATTCAAGCATCTCACGCCACTTACCCTCAAAAGCCATATACGTAAACATTGTCTTCAGATTTGACAAGTTTATATAATGGCATTCTTGATATTGTTCTAAAAGATAACTATAGTATTGCTTGCGGACATTATTATTAGGAATGCCAAGCAAAAGTTGATCTCCGAAAGTGCTCTTTATAGTAAGCATTCCATAATAGAACAACAGACTGACGAATATTTCAGGATTAGTAAGAGATTTGGCAGGAAACGACTCTTCGATATTTCCTACAATCTCTCCCTTCTCAGCTATATTCATGATAACGCTCTTACGGTCGCCATCAAGCTTGTCAAGTTGCAGAAGCTTCTTCATCTTATTGTAGTCGGTTTTTGTATTAGGGTCTATCATCTGCTCTGGAGCTTCGCCTGTCTCCATATAATTACGCAGATAATACAACACCATGTCACAATTGAACACACGACTTTGAGTATTTAGTGCTTTTTTGGCAAAACAATAATTGTCATACCAAGGCTTCATATCGTTGACAATAGCTTCGACATCAGCATTATTGCTAATTTCTCCCGTCTGTTTGTAGTAATTGAACATCTCTCGAACATCCTCGGTAGAGAATCCCAACATCTGGTTGAACTGTGGTTTTGTAGAGATATGCCAACCTATATTAAAACCACTCGTCAAGTCATCAAGTGTCACTGGACTCACTCCAGTCATGAATATCCGTGCGAACATTCCCTTAAACTTCTTGAATATATCGCGATAGAATCCACTGGCGTGAGTAAGAGCCATATACACCTTTTCGCCATGCTCATTAAGCACTACATTAGTGAAGTTGTCATACTCATCGATGATAAGATAAAGAGGAAGCGAGCGTTTCCTTGCCTCTATATTCAATGAGTTCAGTTTCTCCGAACATGTCGTGAAGGATTTTATCTTTCCGACTGTATCCTCGTCGTAATACTCACGATAAGTGTCCATGAAACTATCAATGCACAGATTGCAATAGCTATTGAAATCGGTACTCAATGTGTTTATACCTCCTCCAATACGTGAGAAATCCATATACAACACTTGGAACTGTCCTTTTAGCGGTGTCGGATTATTGCCTATCCACAAATGTCCGAACAATTCCTCAAACCTACTGCTCATGCTCATGTCATAATAAGCACACATCATACTAAGCAACAGACTCTTGCCAAACCTTCGCGGACGGATAAAGAAAAGGCAGTCTGCCTCTTTTTCAAGCAAAGGCAGATACATTGTCTTATCCACATAATATTGGTTGCGTCGGACAATATCAACAAAGTCCGAAACTCCATACGGCACTCTCTTTGACTCCATATTGATAGACTTTTTACGTAAGCACAAGTCTTACAAGTTCTTTTTATTGTTTACAAAATTAAGAAAAAAAGGCCAATGTTACTATATGAAGTAGTTAAAGTTGATTAACCGTCTGCGTCTTTGGCCAATTCACAAGAAACAGTTTTTCGGTGGCTCGTGTGAACGCCGTGTAAAGCCAGTGTATATAGTCGGGCGTGAGCATTTCGTCGGTCATGTATCCCTGGTCCACGTAAACATGCGCCCATTGACCGCCTTGCGCCTTATGGCACGTCACGGCATAGGCATATTTTATCTGCAAAGCATTGTAGTAGGGGTCTTCTCTTAGTTTCTTGAAACGCTCTGGCTTTGTGCGAATGTCGGCATAGTCGAGCATAACTTGCTCGAAGAGCTGTTGGTTTTGCTCACGTGTGAGGGCAGGTGCCTCTGTAGAAAGCGAATCGGTAAGGGCAGTCACCTGCAACTCGTAGTTGTCGTAGTCGGGAAACTGCAGCCAGAGGTCAACAAAATGAAAGCCATAGAGGTCGCGACGATTGCGCACACGCTGTATCACGGCACGGTCGCCATTGGCTATGAACGAAGGCGTAGGCTGTTCTGCTGGCATTGGTTGTAATGTTGTAGGAGCTGGCTGTGATACAGCAGCAACAGCCGCAGGCGAGGTGTTATCCTTTGCCAATCCCGCACGGTTCTTTACAGCATCCTGCTCAGTCCAGAAATAGTTGTTCTTCACAATCATAAGCCAGTCGCCCGACGTGAGTTCTTCCTCACGCCAAAGCACCTGGTTGCGTATGCCTTGATTATAGATATTGGCACGCTTGTTGGAGCGTGTCACCACCATAGTCTCGTCCATGCCTACTTGAGAATAGCTTGTGGCAAGCGACTCTATGAGTTCATCGCCTGGTACACACACAATGTCGGCAAATCCATGAAAGCGGATTTTGGGCAATTCGGTAGCCTCGTCGTGGGTTATCATCTGACGTATGACGGTGGCATTATACAGAATGCCCGATTGCTGACTTTGTCGCAGCACCTCTTTCAAGTCGCTGTCATACACAGTAAGCCCGTAGCCCGACATGAAGTTGGAGCATAAAGCAGGCGACTCCTCCTCGCCTACCGGAGGCAGCTGTGCCTTGTCGCCGATAAGCATCAGCCGGCAGTTGCGACCAGAATACACGAAATGTACAAGGTCGTCGAGCAAACAACCAGTGCCAAACACCGACTCACGCAGTCCCTCATTGGCTATCATCGAAGCCTCGTCGACCATGAACAGCGTGTCGGTGTGCATGTTAGGCGCAAGCGAGAACGCCCCCTCCATCGACTTCTGGCGATAGATGCGACGATGAATGGTGGAAGCTGGAGTATCAGAGTTAACCGAAAACACCTTGGCAGCACGACCTGTAGGAGCAAGCAGCACCACACGCTGCCTCAACCGCTTCATTGTGCGCACAATGGCACCCGAGAGCGATGTCTTGCCAGTACCCGCAGAGCCACGCATTATCATCACCGCACGGTCGTCGCTGTCAGTAATGAACGAGGCGAAGGTGATGAGTGCATGGTTTTGGTCGAGAGTTGGCTCAAAGCCGAAACTCTGGCGTATCTGATATACTAATTCGTCGTGTAACACTTTTGCCTGATTATTTGTTTATATTCTCTGATAAATTCTCATGCCGAACACTGGCACAAGAGCATACATGCGCTCCATTATCTCGGCGAGATGATTCTCATACGACTTCCACTCCTTCTGCTTGAGGAAGAAGTAAATCTCTATTGGCAAGCCGTTGGCAGTGGGTTCGAGCTGGCGCACAAAGTAGGTTGCTTCCTTCACCACGTCATCACGCTGCGCAAGCCATCGGTCCATGTAACGGCGGAAAAGAGTAAGGTTTACCACCTCGCCTTTCATCTCCTCCTTCTTCATCAATCCGTCGGCAGCAAGTTTTTGCTTCAGCTCATCATTGACTATGGCTATTGAACGGAAGTCGATATACAGCACGCGCTTTACACGTCGGCCTATGCCTTCCTGCATTCCCTGCCAGTTTTGGAACGAATCCTCAATGAGTTTCTGTGGCGGAACAGTCACGATAGTCTGGTCGAAGTTGCGCACTTTCACTGTTGACAATGTAATGTCCTCAACCACGCCATTGGCTCCTGCCTTGTCCATAGTTATCCAGTCGCCCTTGCGCACCATATTATTGCTCGTAAGGCGAATACCGGCAACAAGACCCGTGATGGAGTCCTTGAACACGAGCATAAGCACAGCCGATGTGGCACCGAGTCCGGCAAGAAGCGTGAGTGGACTGCGGTTGATGACGATTGAAATAATAATGATGACACCAAGAAACAGCACTATTATCTTAAGCACACCACAGAAAGAATGGAAATATTGCTGAGCGGCAGAGCGAGTGTCGTTGTTTGTATCGAAGAGTTTAAGCGAACTGATGAAGGCAACAACCAGTCGCATGGCAGCAACGGTGATGTATATGGCTGTGGCTTTCATCAGAAGAGCCTGTATTATAGGATATGCAAAAAAGAGTGGAGGCATGAGCTGCCATACCACTATAGCCGGCACCACATGACACGCAGAACGCAACACCTGTGGATTCAACAAATAGTCATCCCATACTACGTCGGTGCGGCGCGTGATGCGAACAGTAATCGGTGCCAAAACCTTAACGCACAGCATGTATACAAGCCATGCTATAAGAGCCACTGTAGCACAAAGCACAGACAGAGTGACAAACGAAAGCCATCCACCCGTAAGTGTGGTGGAGGCAAGCAAATGCTCTATATATTTTGTTAATTCGTTCATATAGCAAAAGGGATGAAGGGGAGCTGAGCGTCCCCGGTCTTGTTATTATTTATTTACGGTTGGCAAAGCACTGTGCACACACGGTCCTGAAAAGCCCTGCCGTTGCTGCCGTGCATAACCCCCTGATTGATAATGGCAAAGGCAAGCCTATGCCCATTAGCTGCCGTGCAATAGCCTGCAAGCGACGACACTCCAGTCACTGTGCCCGTCTTGGCAAACACATTGCCTTGGGTGAAGGGGCCGCGCATTCTGGTGCGCAATGTTCCGTCGACACCCGCCTCGGGCAGAGCAGGATGAAGATGCAGATAGATATTGTTGTTGCGATAGGCATAGCGCAGGAAGCGAACCTCAAGTTCTGCTGACAGATAATTGTACAGCGACAGCCCCGACCCATCGGCTATGTTGTAGCGCCGCGGATTAAGCCCCACCTTGCTTATAAGGCGTTCTATAACAGCTGCTGAGTTCTTGGCAGTGGCAGGATGACTGCCCGACGATGCTCCAAGCTGATAAAACATCGACTCGGCATAGAGATTGTCGCTCTCCTTGAGCATCTTCATAAGTATCTGGTCGATGGAATGAAAACGGCTCACTATGCAATAAGCCTCCTCAGGACGGCGTGCCTCGCCAAACGTAGCCTCAACGACAATGCCCGACTCACGCAACTCATCGGCAAATCGCCTGACAAATACGTTCTTCCTGCTGACAAGCAATGGCGACAATATTGGATTGTCGTCATCCCAACACCATCCGCTTCCGAGCGAATCGCAGTCCTTCATCGACTTGTCGGCATAGATATTTCCGCGTATAGTGTCGACACCCATCTTACGAATGCCCTCAACGAAGGCACGCATGTCGTCGTTGTTGAAGCGCGGGTCGAATCCGCCCACGCAATATATGTTACCAGCAAGAGTGCCGTCGGTCACTTCACCAGTATAGCACAGTTCTGTCTTGAACCGATAACTGCCACCAAGCTTGTCGATGGCGGCAATAGCTGTCAACACCTTCATTGTGGATGCCGGACGCATCAGCTGACGCTCATTGTGGGCATAGAGTGTAGAGTCGGCATCAAGGTCGTAGACCATCAAAGCCACTTGCGAAGTGCTGAACATGTCGTGCTCAAGCAACTTGTCGAGATGCAGACGCAGATTGTGCTCCCAAGGCAAGGCATGTTGCTCCACAGCGAAGGTGTCGGCCATGAGCGAGTCTTCCTGGGTTGCGTCGTCATATATTTCTACTGTCTCCTGTGCCTGTGCTCCGCAAATGGCGAGGAGCGCGAGCAACAAGGTGTATATATAGCGTGTCATATAAAAATGAGTTTTATTTTAGTCGGCGTTTCACCTCTTTTATAAACCCTTCTGGGTCGGCAGGCTGCACCGAGGCCATGTGTCCCATGCCATATTCTATGACGATATGGCCTGCCACAAAGAACATTCCGCGCACCTCATGTATCTCCACTATCTCGTCGATGTCTATGACAAGAGGCTTGGACAGACGACCACGCTTTATTATAAGTCGGTCGTCAGTGGTTATCACATATTCAGTATGTACCATGCGGTCGACTGCGGCGGCTCCAAGCAGCAAGCACAAGAGCCCAAACAATGGCGACATACCTGTGCGCATGAGGAAACACCAAAGGGCAAACGCAGCAAGCAGAACCACAGTAACTACTGCCTGTACATTGAGTTTATGGTGGAAAGTTCTGTTCATAATGTTTTAGGTTTTGAGGATTTTTCTATTATCGGGCATTCTCAGCCAACACCTGCCACAGCCTGTCGTTTGGCACTGGAGCCTCAGCCACGATTGTTTCCTTGGATACTGGATGCACAAACTCCACACGGCGCGACATGAGCGATATGCTGCCGTCGGGGTTGCTGCGAGGCGAGCCATACTTTAGGTCTCCCTTTATGGGGCAGCCCATATTGGCAAGCTGGCAACGTATCTGGTGGTGGCGGCCTGTCATAAGATGCACTTCAAGCAGCATATAGTTGTCCGACACCGAGCGCACCTTATAGCTCAACACGGCTTTCTTCGACCCTGGCACCTCGCGCGAATGGGCATAGCTCTTGTTCTGACGCTCGTTGCGCGTGAGCCAGTCGGTAAGCGTTGCCTCAGGAGCAATGTCGCCTCGCTTCACGATAGCCCAATATGTCTTGTGCACATCACCTGTGCGAAACATATCGTTGAGTCGCGACAGAGCCTTGGAGGTCTTGGCAAAGACAACGAGTCCGCTCACTGGGCGGTCCAAACGATGCACCACACCGAGGAACACATTGCCTGGCTTCTGGTATTTCTCCTTGATATATTGCTTCACTGTCTCCGAGAGAGGAATGTCGCCTGTCTTGTCGCCTTGAACAATCTCGCCACTCGCCTTGCTGACAATGATAATATGGTTGTCTTCGTAGACTACATTCATAGTAGGATGGTTTTGGAATTAAAAAACCAAAAACTAAGAACTAAGAATTATGATTAGTCATACCCGCCAACAATAAGCCGCAGATTGCAATCATAATTCTTAATCCTTAGTTTTCAATCTCTGATAATATGTATAAAAGAGTATTACATGTTCATGCCACCATCAATCTGGATAACCTGACCGCTAACATAGCTTGCCATGTCAGAAGCGAGGAAGAGACATACGTTGGCGATGTCCTCGGTCTGACCACCGCGACGGAGAGGAATCTTCTTCATCCAGTCCTTGCGGATGTCCTCAGGCAACTGAGCTGTCATAGCAGTCTCGATGAAGCCCGGAGCAACAGCGTTGGCGCGGATGCCCTTAGGACCAAGCTCCTGAGCGATAGACTTAGCAAGAGCAATCATACCAGCCTTAGAGGCAGCATAGTTGCACTGGCCAGCGTTGCCATGAACGCCCACTACCGAAGCCATGTTGATGATAGAGCCGCTGCGCTGACGAAGCATGATAGGCGAGCAAGCGTGGATGAAGTTGAAGGCCGACTTGAGGTTCACGTTCAGCACAGCATCCCACTGAGCCTCTGTCATACGGAGCATAAGGCCGTCCTTGGTGATACCAGCATTGTTCACAAGAATATCTATAGAGCCAAAGTCAGCGTGAATCTGCTTAACGGTCTTCTCTGTCTCCTCGAAATCAGCTGCATTGCCAGCATAAGCGCGGCATGTAACGCCGAGAGCCTCAATCTCCTTGCGTGTTGCCTCAAGTCCGGCAGCCATGTCGTCGTTGAGCACGAGGTCAGTGAATGCGATGTTTGCGCCCTCAGAGGCGAACTTCATTGCGACAGCCTTACCGATGCCGCGGGCTGCTCCAGTGACGAGGGCAGTCTTACCTGTTAATAATCCCATTTTCTTTAATTATTAATTATTACTTATTAATTATTAATTCTTTTTGTCTGTACACCACCCTACTGGTTTATGCGCTTGCCGAGCGCGCCATACACCACTTTTGCCACAAGCGGCTTGGATGCTTCCTCGGTCATGCCGTGGCCTATGCGTCCGTAGATGAACGGCACCTCAAGGCCTTTAATACAATAATGTGTGATGTCGGCAACAAGGTCTACATTGTCGATGTCGAACTCACCGTCCATCTTGCCTTCGCTATACACCTTGCGAAAAAGCTCAATCTCGTCCTCGTCGAACTTCTTGCGCACCTTCTCCACCATCCATATATTGCGGAAGAACTCCGCACGCAGATTGCCATTGCGCACAACCGTCTCCCTTATCATGCTAAGATGGGTGTATATCAGTTCAATTATCTTGTCTTGAGGACGCATCTTCATGGCAGCCACCTCGTCGAGCTTGTCGCTCAGTCGCTCCAGTTCCGACTCTATCACAGCCGAATACACGTCTTCCTTACGGTTGAAATAAGTATACAGCGTGCGACGCCCTTTGCCTGATGCCACTGCAATGTCGTTCATTGTAGTGTTGGCAATGCCATTCTTTGCAAACAGCTGACGTGCCACATCAACGAGTTTTTGTCGAGTCTTGGATATTGACATAACGATTGATTACCTATTTTCTAATTGACCTTTATACCTATTTATATATATATATTCAATGCTTATGCAAATATTCTTGCACACAATAAAATACGTGTGCAAAATTAATGGAATAATTCCACACACACAAATAATTCAACTATATTTTACCCAAATTCTCCTAAATTCAACCTTAGTTAACATTGATTGCAACCATATCGCGCACTATAACGCACTCTTTTTGCTATCCTTACACCCGAAAAAAGTTCAAAACATATCAATCAAGAATCCACGAAAAACAAGAAAAATGCACTTTTTTGAAAAAAAGTTGCCAAAACATTTGGAGGTTTCAAGAAAAACCCCTACCTTTGCACTCACAATTCAGAAATACAGCAATCGCTAATAAATCTGAATTTCATGTTTTATGGTTAATATCGCGGAGTGGAGCAGTTGGTAGCTCGCCAGGCTCATAACCTGGAGGTCGCATGTTCGAGTCCTGCCTCCGCAACTAAGAATGGTCGAATTTCCTTTACACAAAGGGATTTCGGCCATTATCTGTTATAGGACGTTGCGGAGAGGCCTATAACAATCTGAAGATACAAATCAAGACATTGACCATAAATGAGGTCAAACAATAATTTATTTAAGTTGTAGGCTATGGATATTAGACATATAAAGATACAGAACTTTAAATGTTTCAATCGTTACTCGGCGACATTCTGCCCTAAAGCGAATGTGCTGATTGGCCGGAATGGAACAGGTAAAAGTACACTCATACACGCCTTGGTTAAAGCCTTGAGTTTTGTCTTTTCTAATGATAAGTCATTGGGGACAGATTTTCTATCGGCTGGCAACAACACTCTCAATGTGAGAGGATTTGATACATCGGATTTTCATTTCGATGCAGCAACTCGTGAATATGCAGACGAAGCCAGTATAGAAGCTGATGGATTTTTCTATGGTGAGGTCTTGACTTGGACGCTCTTTAAGCGCAATTTCCCCAAGGCGTCATTATATCCTTCATTATACAAAGATGCCTTTCTGGCATTTATGTCTTCTGCCAAAGCTCCTAATAGCCAATGGCCTTTGTTGGCATATTATTCGGATTCTTACCCTCATGTATATTCCAAGATAACAAAATCTACATTGAAGGTCATCAATCAAGACTCGATACCTCGTAATTTTGGATATTACCAGTGGGACGAAGAGTCTGCATGCACATCCCTTTGGGAAACAAGGTTATGCAATTGCTTGGCTAAGATGCAGCCTCTTTACACCCCAGCTTCAAGACTGGCATCAGCCATCCATGAAAAGGAAACTGTTCTGAATGAAAAAGAACTTGAAGAAGATGCTGAGTACAAGAAACTTGTAGAAGATCAAAAGCGTTTAAACGAGACTTTTGTGCCGCTACACGATGAAGTTGACTACCTACAGCAGAAGCTGTCAAAATTCATATCTTATTTGCCAAAGGTACAGTCTGATGGTTATGACATCGACTTCTTCTTTGCGACACAATCTGAAGAGGGATATAAGTTGACCATTAATTTCAAAAATGGTAAAACGAGTCTTCTTCAAGACCTTCCAGCAGGTTATAGACGCTTGTTCTCCATCGTCATAGATATGGCATATCGTTCATATATTCTCAATCAAGGTATAGAATCAAACGGTGTGGTTGTGATTGACGAGATTGACTTGCATTTGCATCCTGCATTGGAGCAGGTTGTATTAAATGCATTCTGTACAACATTCCCTAATATTCAATTCTTTGTATCTACGCATTCCGTTGCTGTAATCTCTAATTTGGACACTTCTGTTATGTATGGTACAAACGTAAAAGCAAATCAGATACTTGTAATGAATACTGGAGAAGAAGAACCTCACGCACTGCCAAATCTGATTGGGGTTGATTACAATGCTGTTCTTAGAGATTTCATGGAGACTCCTTCAAAAAATGAGAATCTAAAAAATTTGGAAGACTTGTATCTGTCTTATCTTTCTATGGATTTGAAAGAAGAGAGTCAAACCATTTACAATAAGATATTAGAGCTTGTCGGAACAGACGCTAAAGTTCTGGACGATATAAAAAAGAAGGCGGCGGAGTATGGAATTCATAGATAAAAGGCCATTTCTGGAGCAAGAACAAAAATTGGATGTAGAGTTCCTAAAAGACTGCTATAACGAAGATACACAATCGTTTTATCCAAGTGTAAACTCAGATCAGTCATATAGTAATTTCTCATCCAAGAAATACCGTAAGGGCATTGCTGGCTGGGAGAACCTGCTTCTGCAAGAGCAACACGACAGATGTTGCTATTGTATGAGGCGGCTCAAAAGCTCTGCACTTAACATAGAGCATGTTATTCCCAGAAACCTAAAAGCCAATGACACTCACAACGAGTTCGCTAAATATACAGAAAACTCAAAATGGTTAGCAGATAATGTGGAATTAGACTCTGATTTTGCTAAAAGGAATTTCAAGTCAGTCCAAGACATCGAAAGAGTGAAAATATTTCCACATCGTATTGCTCTTGCCAATCTGTTGGCCTCATGCAATGGAAAATTTGAAGAAGTCAGCACTGGATGTTGCTGCAACAATGCAAGAAGCAACGACTATTTGTTACCGTTGATGCTTATGCCAGAGGTGAAAGAGCGAATAGTCTATGATGGTATTTCCGGCGCAGTTGCAATATATCCCCAAGACGAGTCATGGGCGAAAATGTTGCAAACGCTTAACGATGACACCTATAAGGAAATCCGTATCTTATGGCATAAAATATGGGAATTCAACCAAGAACTTGACATTGAAACAGTCAGAGGTTACCTGTTAAAAGACAGAATCATATTCTTTAAGAAGATTTTCAATCAGGATAATTTTGAAAACATTCCTAATGAATACCACAAGTACACTGGATTACCAAATGGTGATAGTACTTATTGGAATCTCCTAATGGACTTTGATTGGTTCTTTACTTATAAATGGAGATAAAATCATACACACAAACAATATTATAAAAGTCCGCATACAGTTACAGATAAAGTCTGCCTCTGTATGCGGATTTCTTTGCTCAAACAACTACTACCTATATTAAAATGGAAATTAAGTCGCACCACCTTTTATGGTGGTATGTTACCACTTTTACAGCTAACTTTTTAGAGAATGTCCTAAGTAACATTATAAACATAGAACACTCACCATCTTATTATATAACTTCCGAGATTTATTGAAATTATTGTGCAAAGGTATTTGTTATGCCTTATCGCTTTGCAAGGTCAAGGCTCTGCTTGGCTTCCAAAATCTCCACGCCTACGGGTCGTATTTTGGTGCCAAACCTTGCATCGATGTGCATAACACCTTTTTAAGGCACATAATTTCTAACAAATCCCGGAAGTAGTTTTCTACGAAAGGGAAAATAAAAATTTTGAAGTATGAGCAATATTTGTGACACGCAGTACAAGGTGAGAGGTTCACGCAAGGCATTGAGCGACCTTTGGAACACCCTTCAAATGATGGGGGTGAATAGTAAGGATGTATATCTTTACAAGTTGGCAGAGCACTATGGCATTGACTATGAGCATGGTTGTATATCAGTCCGTGGACATATCTATTGGGCTGAGTTCGAAGACGACGAGGACGGAGGTCTGTTATCATTCGATACGGAAAGTGCATGGACTGCTTGTGACATGTTCTTTTATAGACTGAATAAGGTATTGGGAAATGAACTTTCCATAAGCTACCGTGAGATAGAATGCGGTTGTGAGATATTCCATGTTCACGATGAAGGAAATTTCTTTCCTGAAGAGTGTTGCGTAAGTTCTTCAGGAGGCAGCTTTGATGATGTTTGCGAAGATGTTTATGACACCATCAGCGATGCTATTAAGGCATGGGGTGAGAAAACCGGCATTGTTCAAGGTGAACGGACAAACGAAGAGATGGTTGACTTCATCAATGAATACGTCTATGACACAGACGATGCCAATTTCTATATACACCCATTTGAATTTGATTAGTATTCACTGCAGGGGACGAGGTTTAGCCTTTCCCCTGCATAACCCTATAAACTATGAAAAGACTAAAAAAAAGGCAGATAGGAAGAGTTGTTTGCACCATTCTTCAACAATTAGCTATTACCACTCCAGTCAATGTGGTGTATAGTTGGGGAATAACGAACAAGACGGCAACCCAAATCAAGGTTAGCATGAATGGACGTAAGCGTTTTATTGCAGCTTTGATGATGGAAGTTTATGGTTTCAACTATTGTGGGAAACTATATATAACCCTAAATAGTGTCAAGCAGGCTTTTGGCTTGTACACCGAGAAAAATGGTATGCCGCACGAAGAAAACAGCGATATTCCATTTGAGGAGTTGGGCAAATGTCTTGATACTTTAATTGAGACCGGAGGTCGAAGTCAACAAGAACATTATCAAAGATTGCGAGAGTTTTTACATCGTCGTTAAATAAGAACTATCTTATATGAATACATTAGACAAAGAACATTTTAGAAGTGTTGTTAACACTATCTTCTCTCAATTGCTTCACACAACGCCGATAGACGTTATCAATAGTTGGGGCATCTCAAAGATGTACGCTACCCAAATTGTTAAGAAGGTCAATGGAGAAGACTTTACAATGGTTGCACTTGTCATGCAAGTGAATGGATTCCAATTTCAAGGCACGTTATATATTGCTTTGGATGAAGGCTCTGACTACTACCGTATCTATGGTGAAAAGGAAGGCACAACCAAAGAGTACCATCATGATATAGCATTTGACGAACTTGGCGATGTGCTTGACTCAATGATAGAGA